>ENA-ORDG01000192-ORDG01000192.1-marine-metagenome-genome-assembly--contig:-NODE-192-length-27642-cov-4.437511_pt1 | contig 27642 bp, 27 predicted proteins | sample MGYA00248629_ERZ508524 | MGnify/ENA primary metagenome ERZ508524 (study PRJEB26194, sample SAMN05421901) | marine metagenome | isolation source: East of Rio de Janeiro, Brazil, South Atlantic Ocean...
TGAAATTGAACTTGAAGGTAAAATATCTTTCGGTAACTCCTTAAAGGATAGGTGATAATATACAGTATGCGCTATGCTGTATGTTGTAAATTGTATATCGTAATAATGTAATCCTTCAGTGGGCTCAGGATGACATTTAGAAAATGGAACTTAGAATCTAGAGCTTAGACTCTTGGATTTGTTTAGTAAAGTTATTCTGTGTTCTGATTCATGAGATCCCGGATCCAGTCCGGGGTGACGGGTGGAGCTATCCTTCGACAAGCTCAGGATGACGAGATTTTAAAGTTGAAGCTGAAGTCGAAGTTGAAATTGAAGTCGAAAGATTTCTCGATTCCTCTTCATATGATATCAAAAACAAAAGATTTAATTCAATCTAAAAGTTAATTTTTGTTTTGTCAACTTTCAACTGTCAACTAATAACCAAAAACTAACTCTTCAATTAAACTTGGTTTCTTCTGCGGGTTAAGGCGAATAGAAAAATAAATAAGGCTAAGAACTGAGCAATTCTCGGTAAGTAATCTCCAAATTGTGTGTAGAAAGTTTTGCGGTCATTCAATTTTACTTTGGCTTTGAGGCTTCCTTGTTTTTCATAGGCTAAAGTTTTTAAAATTTCACCTTTTGAATTGATCACTGCAGAAATTCCTGTATTAGCGCTTCTCACTACATTTTTTCGGTTTTCAATCGCTCGTAAGCGCGCGTAGCTTAAATGTTGTTGATGTCCTTGTGTATTGCCCCACCAAGCATCGTTGGTGATAATCGCTAAGAGTTGTGCTCCGTTTTTAACATAATTGGTTACATAATCACCATAAACTGATTCGTAACAAATGATCGGTGCTATTTTTTCTCCGGAATTCAACGTAAAAACTTCTCGATCTCTTTGTGTAGTTTTCATCGCAACCGTTCCACCCAAGTCGATCATCACATCGCCTAAAATTGGTTTTAAAGTCGATTGATAAGGAAAATTCTCTACGCCCACCACCAGTTTAGATTTGTGGTAAATTTGTGTTGCGTTAGTTTGGTTGAGTAAGACTGCTGAATTGTAATCGTTGTACCAAAATCCACCTTTATGATAATTAGATTGTGGTGTAATTTCACTTTCTTCATAAATAGTGTCGATAAAAGATATTCCCCCTAAGAAGTTAGCATTAGGTTTATTTTTAATAATTTCTTTGCCAAAGTAAGAGGCTGTAGATCTTTTGAAACTTTTGAGGCTCGTGCCACTGGCAAACACCGTTTCTGGAGCGAGTACAAGTTGGGTACTGTCGGTGATTTTTTCATTGGCAAGTTTTACTAATAGCTCTCCAACCTTTCGGTCACTGGTGTAGTATTTTTCGGTGTACGGATTAATGTTGGGTTGTAAAATCACCACTTCCATTTCTTCTGAAATAGCTTCTTCTTCCGAATAAAATAAGAAGAGCGAAATGCCTATAGGAATCATGATGAGTAAAGTACTTTTTAGAATTCCTCTGTAGATAATGGTTTTATCTTGATGCTGAAGGAAAAGTACAACCGATTTCATGATGACCAAGTTGACCAACCAAACCCAAAGCGTACCTCCAAAAGTTCCGGTGTATTCGTACCACTGGATCCAAGAAATATATTCTGAAAAACCATTTCCTAAGTTAAGCCAAGGCCAAGAGAACTCCCAGTTGAGGTGCATTTTTTCGAAACACATCCAAAGACAGACTAAAAATGTTGCGCCGGCCGTAAAGTTTATTTTTTTGGCGATTTTATGATAAATGAAGAATACCAAAGTCATTAATAAACTATTCACCAACACCGCAAACCACATCCCGAAACCCGTAGAAAAATAGATCCAATACGTAGTGATGATATTCCAGATAAAAAAGCTGAGGTAGGCGTAACCAAATACTTTAGCTCCCGGTTTTTGATCTTGTTGACGAAGATTAAATTCAGCAATAAGTAGCGGAACAAAAGCGAAAAATAGCAATAAAGGAAAACCGTATGTTGGCCAAGCTAGAGCCAATAGAAGTCCGCTAGATAAGGCTAAAAGAAAATTCTTCATAAGGTAAAATCGTTAAGATTTCAAAGTTAGAAAAGTTGCGCTAAACGTGTATCTTTTTTGGTTGTTTATCTAAATAAACGCCAATCGATCTTCAACGAAAAAACATTTGAATATAAGGCTACACTTTGGTCGCCAATATCGGTAAACGCATAATCTAAGTGAATGCCTTTGTATTGAAAGCCGACTCCGAAACCGGGCTGAAAACCAACTTGCGTAGAATTATCGAACTGTTCTACATTCTGAAAGTTACCCACGCCACCTCGTAAATACACCAAATCGATATACCCAACTTCAAAACCGAAAGAAGGAGTTGCGCTTATCGCTGAAGTAGAAATAATATCGTTGGTTTGTGCAAAACGCATGTGCATATCTAATTCTGCTTTTACATCAAAATCGTAACGAACCGTAAAGGTTTTTGCAATCCCTAATTGTAGTTTAGGTAACGTAATTTCTGTCGTTTCCGGGAGTTCTTGGTTTTGTCCTTCGACCGCTTCTTGTATGGTACTGTATTCATCTTCATCGATCGTCCAAGTATTATAAGTGGTGGTGATATCTCTGGCCATCGCCCCAAAACGCCATCCCGATCTATCGGTTTTGTATTGAATACCGGCATCGAAACCAAATCCCCAAGAAGTGGCAAATTCACCAATAATTCTGCGAATTACTTTTGCATTAACGCCATAGCTAAACCCATCTACTAATTGTAAATTCCGAGCATACGATAGTGTGAACGCATAATCTGCTGCAGAAAAGTAGGTAATGTTATCGTAATTAATTTGCCCATCTTGTTCGATTAGCTGTGTCGTGTTCATAATATTATCGACCCCAAAACGAATCACGCTAAACCCAATGCTACTTCTATCGTCTAAAGGTTTTGCACCGGCTAAGTAATCGTAATTGGCAATGTTGGCAAAATAACTGGCATGCATTAAGGCTACTTCGTTATCTTCAATATCGATTAATCCTGCCGGGTTCCAATAGGCAGCATTTACATCGTCGGTCGTTGCTGCTACAGAATTTGCCATCCCAAAAGCAGCCGCATCTACTCCTATATTTAAAAACTCATTAGAATACCTGCGTACACTTTGAGCGGTTAACATAGGACCGGTAATTAGAAGTATGAAAAGTAGTCTGGCGTTCACTAAAGTTAAATTTTGCGCAAATATCTTAATTAATTTATAATATAAACTTTTATTCTTGTTATATATTGTCTTTACGTAATAGTGCTTTCAACAGTTTTTGTACTTTTACTTTAAAATCTAATTCTATGTTGAAAAAACAAGTACCTAATTTAATTACACTTTTAAATTTATTGTCGGGTTGTATTGGGGTAATTCTCGCAATGCAAAATAACTTAGTCGGTGCTGCGATTTTTGTAGGTTTAGGTATCTTTTTCGATTTTTTTGATGGCTTGGCTGCACGAAGCTTAAAAGTACAGAGTGAATTAGGTTTGCAGTTAGATTCGTTAGCCGATTTAATTACCAGCGGATTAGTACCGGGAATCGTAATGTTTCAATTGATGAAAAAATCGATTGGTGCGGAATACGAATTGACCCGAGAATGGGGAAGTGGTTCGGTGTTAGATTTCAATTTTCCTGTATTCGCTTTGCTGGGTCTGTTAATTACCTTAGGTTCTGCTTATCGTTTGGCAAAATTCAATATCGATGATCGACAAACCACCTCTTTTATTGGTTTGCCCACTCCTGCCAATGCGATTTTTATCTTGAGTTTACCGCTAATTTTGATTTACCAGTCAGAAGCTTGGGTGCTTGACCTTATTTTAAATAAATGGTTTTTACTTGCTGTGAGTGTGTTGAGTTGTTTTATGCTGAATGCTGAAATACCTTTATTCGCTTTAAAATTTAAAAACTTCAGCTTAAAGGATAACTGGTATCGCTTTGCATTTTTAATCTTTGCTTTAGCGACTTTAGTATTGTTTCAATACCTAGCTTTACCCATTATTATTGTTAGCTACGTGTTGCTTTCGGTAATTTTGAATTTTTCAGGAAATAAGGTGGAAGCATAACCTGAATTATTTCTACTGAAATAATTTTTTCTTACGCAATTCGAAGTTTTGCCCCAAGTACACTTTACGCACCATTTCGTCTTCGGCAAGTTCTTCCGGTTGACCGTGTTTTAAGATACTTCCTTCAAACATCAAGTACGTTCTATCGGTAATGGCGAGGGTTTCTTGTACGTTGTGATCGGTAATAAGAATACCAATGTTTTTGTCTTTTAATTGCGCGACGATACGCTGAATATCTTCTACCGCAACAGGATCTACGCCGGCAAAAGGTTCATCTAACAAAATAAATTTAGGGTCTGTCGCTAGAGCACGAGCAATTTCTGTTCTACGACGTTCACCTCCCGAAAGTAAATCACCACGGTTGGTACGAATATGGCCTAAACTAAATTCTTCGATAAGACTTTCCATCTTCATTTCACGTTCTTTTTTAGAAAGCTTGGTGAGTTGAAGTACGCTCATAATATTATCTTCAATACTTAACTTTCTAAAAACCGATGCTTCTTGCGCAAGGTAACCAATCCCGTTCTGCGCTCGTTTGTACATCGGGAATTTGGTAATGTCTGTTTTGTCGAGGTAAATATGTCCGCTATTTGGTTTAATGAGGCCAACGATCATATAAAAAGAAGTGGTTTTTCCGGCTCCATTTGGGCCAAGTAAGCCTACGATTTCTCCTTGGTTTACTTCTACAGAAATACCTTTTACTACTTTTCTTCCTTTATAGGCTTTTATAAGATTGTCTGCTCTTAACTTCATCATATTTAACTAGCGAATTTAAATGAAATGAAAGGGAGCCGAGAAAGCTCCCTAACGATTATTTACTTTCTAAGGTTTCCCAATATTCGTATGCTCTACGTAAATGCGGGATCACGATGGTACCTCCAATTAATGTGCCAATACTTAGGGTTTCCATCACTTGGTCTTTACTCACTCCAGATTGATGGCTTGATTCTAAATGATATTTTACACAGTCGTCACATCTTAGCACTAAAGATGCTACTAGACCTAATAATTCTTTTGTTTTTACATCTAAAGCCCCTTCAGCAAAAGCGTTGGTGTCTAGGTTGAAAATGCGCTTAAGCACTTTGTTGTTTTCCCCTAGAATTTTATCATTCATCTTCTGGCGATAAGCGTTAAACTCATCTACTTGATCGATCATTGTTTACTTAATTTTTAGTGATACTTTTCTCTTCAATTTTTTCTTTTCTTTCTTTTTTTAAGACCATTCTAGAGATGAAAATACTTATTTCATATAAAATTAGAACGGGTATAGCCACTACAATTTGGCTGGCGATGTCTGGCGGAGTAATAATTGCAGAAACAATTAAAATACCCACCAAAGCAAATTTTCTGTATTGTTTTAATATTTGTGGTGTCACCAATCCTATTTTGGTGAGCAAGAAGATAATAATTGGGAGCTCAAAAACAATTCCGCTGGCTAAGGCAGAAGCTCTGATCAACCCCATATAACTTGAGAGATCGATCTCATTAACTACCTCTTCACTTACTTGGTAACTTCCTAAAAAGTTAATCGATAAAGGAGAAATTACATAGTAACCGAATAAAACTCCAATAAAAAACAGGAGAGAAGCGATAATGATAAAACCTCGGGAAGCTTTACGCTCATTCTCGTGAAGTGCCGGAGCAATAAACCTCCAAAATTCATATAAAATATAAGGGAAAGCAATAATGAAACCGGCGGTAATGGCCGTCCACATATGAATGCTAAATTGCCCAGACATGGTTCTGTTCTGTATGCTGAACGGGATTTCTGTATAGCAAAAACTTTCATCTAACCCAACCGATTTTGCAACATCACATAAAATCTGATACGTAATAAAATCGGGTTGTTTTGGCCCTAATAATACAATATCAAAAATAAATTCTTTCGCAATGAAAGCAAAAATACCAGCTACTACTACTGCAAGTGTAGCTCTAATTAAATGCCATCTTAATTCTTCCAAATGGTCGAGAAAAGACATCTCGTTTGGATTTACTTTGGGTCGTTTAGCCATATTAAATAATTCCTTCTTTCATAAGATTGTGCAGGTGTACTACGCCAACGTATTTTCCTTTTTCTTCAGCAAGAAGTTGTGAGATTCCGTTTTCTTCTAATAATTCCATAGCATCTACCGCCATTGCTTTGTTGCTAATCACTTTAGGGTTTTTACCCATAATATCTTTGGCCGTAAGATGTGTGAACTCTTTGTTGGTGGTGATCATTCTACGTAAATCACCATCGGTAATGATCCCTACAATCTTATTTTCTTCCACCACGGCGGTTACACCTAACATTTTTTCAGAAATTTCAACAATAACATCGGTTATATTGGTATCTGGGCTTACCTGTGGTTTTTGATTTTCTTTAGTAATATCGCTTACTCTTAAATATAATTTTTTACCAAGAGCACCACCGGGATGGTATTTTGCAAAATCTTTACTGCTAAAACCTCGCAGGTGCAATAAAGAAACCGCAAGGGCATCACCCATTACTAATTGTGCGGTAGTACTTGTGGTCGGTGCCAAATTATTAGGGCAAGCTTCCTTTTCTACATACGCATTTAATACATAATCGGATTGCTTACCAAGAAAAGAATCTTTATTACCGGTAATTGCGATAAGCGTATTTTTGAAATTTTTAATGAGCGGAACCAAGACTTTAATTTCGGGCGTGTTTCCGCTTTTAGAAATACAAATTACGACATCGTCTTCCTGTATCGTTCCTAAATCTCCGTGAATGGCATCGGCAGCGTGCATAAATATTGCCGGTGTTCCTGTAGAGTTTAAGGTAGCTACGATCTTAGTGGCAATGATGGCACTTTTACCAATACCTGTAATAATTACACGACCTTTAGCGTTGTAAATATGCTCGACAGCCGCTGTAAAATCTTGGTCTAAAAGGTTGATTAATTCTTCAATCGCGCGAGCCTCATTAGAAATTGTTTCTTTTGCGACCTTTATTATGTTGTTTTGAAGCATTAATTTTATAATATTTGAATTTGTAAGTCCTAAAGAAATATGTATCTTTAGAATAGACAAAGGTAGGTAAAATTGTAACACTAAAATATCAGTTTGACAGAAATCAATTTACATCAAGAGTTAAAAAAGTATTTTGGATTTAGCCAGTTTAAAGGCCTGCAGGAAGAAGTAATTAAGAGCATTATCACCGATAAAGATACGTTTGTGATCATGCCGACCGGAGGAGGAAAATCTCTCTGTTACCAACTTCCCGCATTAATTAAAGAAGGAACTGCAATTGTCGTTTCCCCACTAATTGCTTTAATGAAGAACCAAGTAGATGCGCTTCGAAGCATCTCTTCTGAACATGGAATTGCCCACGTACTCAATTCTTCCTTAAACAAAACAGAAATCAAACAAGTTAAGGCCGATATTTCTAACGGAATTACGAAATTACTTTACGTAGCTCCCGAGTCTTTAACAAAAGAAGAGAACGTAGATTTTCTAAAAAATGAAAAAATTTCTTTTTTGGCGATCGACGAAGCTCACTGTATTAGTGAATGGGGGCACGATTTTAGACCAGAATACAGAAATTTACGTAGAATAATTAAGCGCATTGGTGATAATATACCTATTATAGCGCTAACTGCGACCGCTACTCCAAAGGTGCAAGAAGACATTTTAAAAAATTTAGGCATTACCAATGCTAAAACTTTTAAAGCATCTTTTAATCGCCCTAATTTATACTACGAGATACGCCCAAAAACCGCAAATGTTGATGCTGATATTATTCGGTTCGTCAAGCAAAACTCCGGGAAGAGCGGTATTATTTATTGTTTAAGCAGAAAAAAGGTAGAAGAATTGGCACAAACCCTTCAGGTAAATGGGATTAACGCCGTTCCTTACCACGCCGGTTTAGATGGTAAAACCCGAGCAAAGCATCAAGACATGTTCTTAATGGAAGATATTGATGTAGTTGTTGCGACGATCGCTTTCGGGATGGGGATCGATAAACCAGATGTTCGCTTCGTAATTCATCACGATATCCCTAAAAGTATTGAAAGTTATTATCAAGAAACTGGTCGTGCCGGTCGTGATGGTGGCGAAGGACATTGTTTAGCCTATTATGCTTATAAAGATATCGAAAAGCTAGAGAAGTTTATGAGTGGTAAACCTGTGGCTGAGCAAGAAATTGGTCATGCGTTGCTACAAGATGTTGTTGCGTTTGCTGAAACATCGATCTCTAGAAGAAAATTTATACTTCATTATTTTGGAGAAGATTTCGATACAGAAACCGGTGATGGCGGCGATATGGATGATAACGTTCGTAACCCTAAAAAACAACACGAAGCACAAGAAGATGTTGAGTTGCTGTTGAAAGTGGTGAAAGAAACCAATGCGATTTATAAAGCAAAAGAAGTCGTCAATACTCTTATCGGTAAATCGAACGCTTTAATAAAATCTCATAAAACCGACGAGATCGAGCTTTTCGGACAAGGGAAAGAAAAAGGAGCCAATTACTGGATGGCATTATTACGTCAAGTTTTAGTGACCGGCTTGCTTAAAAAAGATATCGAAACTTACGGAATTATAAAAGTAACTCCGGCCGGGGAAGATTATTTAGCAGCACCGACATCATTTATGATGACCGAAGATCACGTTTACGATAGCGAGTCTAAAGACAATATAGTGACGGCACATAAAGGCGGTGGCGGCTCTACTGACGAGCAACTTATGAAAATGCTTAAAGATCTCCGTAAGAAAGTAGCCAAGCGCAAAGATGTTCCGCCATTTGTAGTTTTTCAAGATCCATCGTTAGAAGATATGGCTACCAAATATCCGGTGACCAAAGAAGAGCTGGCGAATATTCATGGAGTAGGAGAAGGGAAAGCTAAAAAATTCGGGAAAGATTTTATTGAGCTTATCGCTCGTTATGTTGAAGAGAACGATATTATGCGTCCCGACGATTTGGTGGTAAAAACAACCGGAGCCAATAGTGCTTTAAAACTTTTTATCATACAAAGTGTCGATCGAAAATTACCTTTACCCGATATCGCGAACGCAAAAGGTTTAGAAATGCCCGATTTTATTAAAGAGATGGAAGCAATCGTGTATAGCGGTACCAAATTGAATATTAATTATTGGGTCGATGAGGTTTTAGATGAAGATCAACAAGAAGAGTTGCACGAATATTTTCTAGAAGCAGAAACCGATAAGATCGATGAAGCGATGGAAGAATTTGATGGCGATTATGAAGATGAAGAAATTCGTTTATATCGCATCAAGTTTATTAGTGAAGTTGCCAATTAATGTTTTGATTTCATTAAGCTGACAAATTAGAATAACAAGTAATTAAGATAGATAGAAAACCGAATGTCCTTGCATTCGGTTTTTTTGTTTCTCGATCTTCATTAGGAAGATGACTGATGAAATTCTATCTTTGTACTTTCAGAAAAAAATAGACACATGGAAAACGGATTATACGCAAAATTTAATACTTCTAAAGGAGAAATTGTAGTTAAACTTCATCACGATAAAACTCCGGGAACGGTAGGTAATTTTGTGGCTTTAGCTGAAGGAAATCAGCCTAACGACGCAAAAAAAGAAGGCGAAGCTTATTACGACGGTTTATCGTTTCACCGAGTGATCCCAGATTTTATGATTCAAGGAGGTGATCCTGATGGAACAGGCGCCGGCGGACCCGGATATAATTTTGATGATGAAATTCATCCCGAACTAAAACACGACAAGCCTGGTATTTTATCGATGGCCAATGCAGGACCGGGAACCAACGGGAGTCAGTTTTTTATTACTCACGTAGAAACCCCTTGGTTAGACGGTAAACACACTGTTTTTGGTGAAGTGGTTGAAGGACAAGATGTCGTAAATAAAGTTGCTCAAGGAGATAAAATGGAAAGCGTAAGCATCGAAAGAGTAGGTGAAGAAGCTGAAAATTTTGACGGAGCAAAAGCTTTTGAAACCTTTAATGCTGAAAAAGCAAAGCGTGAAGCAGAAGCTAAAAAGAGAGAAGAAGAAGCTTTAGCAAAACTTACCGAAGGTTTTACTAAAACCGATAGTGGTTTGTATTATAAAATCACTAAAAAAGGAGAAGGAAAACAGGCCGAAAAAGGAAAACCGGTAAAAGTTCACTACCGTGGAAAATTAACTGATGGAACCGTTTTCGATTCTTCTTTTAAAAGAAACCAACCTATTGAGTTTCCTGTTGGCGTAGGTCACGTGATCGCCGGTTGGGACGAAGGTATTTTACTGCTTTCAGAAGGAGATCAGGCTAGTTTTGTAATTCCTTCACATTTAGGTTATGGTGAGCGAGGAGCCGGCGGCGTAATTCCGCCAAACGCAACATTAGTATTTGATGTAGAATTGGTTCAAGCTAAATAATTTTTTCTATCTTTAGAATATGAAGCGTTTAAAAATTATCATCACAGTTAGTTTACTTTGCCTACTTTATTTAATAGGCTTAGGAGCAGTTTCATATTTTGAGTTAGATTTGGTCATTATCGGAGTTTTTGCTCAATTATTAACCATACCTGTAGTATTAGCCGTTTTAGGGCTATTTGGTTTTGGTTTGGTGAAATACTTTATTTCTGAAGATCATCGTAAGCAATATTTAGGAGTAGGTTTTCTGAATTTACTATCTATTTGTTGGATGGTTTTTATGACTTATTCTATCTAAATATTTAAAATTAGAGATAAAAAAACCTCAAAGTGAAAACTTTGAGGTTTTTATTTTTAACAGGATGAAATCCTTTTTCAAATTCTAATTATCAAAAATTAATCTTCCGGTTGTGATGTCATTCTTAAGTAAGGCTTAATTTCTTTAAAACCTTTCGGGAATAGTTTTTCTGCTTCTTCATTAGAAACAGAAGGACTAATCACCACATCTTCTCCGTGTTTCCAATTGGCAGGAGTAGCTACTTTCTTATAAGCTGTTAATTGTAAAGAATCGATCACCCGAAGTAATTCTTCAAAATTTCTTCCGGTACTTGGTGGGTAGGTTAAAGTTAATTTCACCTTTTTGTCGGGACTTATAATAAATACCGATCTTACCGTTGCTTTATTATCTTCGTTAGGATGAATCATATCGTATAAAGTAGATACGTTTTTATCTTCATCTGCAATAATCGGGTAATTCAGCTTTACGTTTTGGGTCTCTTCAATATCTTTTACCCAACCTTTATGGGATGCTAAATCGTCGATGCTTAGCGCAATAACTTTTGTATTTCGCTTATCAAATTGTGGTTTGTAGTTGGCTACCGTTCCTAATTCTGTGGTACAAACGGGAGTATAATCTGATGGGTGAGAAAAAAGAACTCCCCAACTATCTCCTAAATAATCGTAAAAGTTAAGTTTTCCTTCGGTAGTTTCCGCATCAAAATTCGGGGCGGTATCGCCTAATCTTAAAGTGCTCATTTCAATACATTTTTTATTAGTAGTATAAATTTAAAAATTATATCGCTAGCTTTTCAAAATGAAGCATTGTTTTCAGCTACTTTAGCATAAGCTTAACTTATCTTAGTCTTCAGGTTTCCATTTAATCCCGCAACCCAAACTAGGTTTCTGTATTTCTGCTACTTTTCTGTTGTTTAGAATGGCGTCTAGAGCTTCACGAATACTTCTCCCGGTTACAGGAATTCCATTTTGAGGGCGAGAATCGTCTAATTGTCCGTGATAAACCAATTTTAACTCCCCGTCAAAAACATAGAAATCTGGTGTGCAAGCCGCTTGATAAGCTTTGGCAACTTCTTGCGTTTCATCATACAAATACGGAAAGGTGAAATTATGTTTTCTAGCGTTTTCGTGCATCAATTTAGGATGATCTTCCGGGTAGTTTTCTACATCATTACTAGAAATCGCTACAAAACCAAAGCCCAACACGCGGTAATCGTTAGCAAGTCTTACGATCTCGTCGTTCACATGTTTTACAAACGGACAGTGATTGCAGATAAACATTACCACGGTACCTTTTTCACCTTTAACATCGTAAAGGTTAACTAAGTTGTTGGTGACGCTGTCTCGAAGTTCAAATTCTGGAGCTTTTGTGCCCAGATCTAAATCTATGGAATAGGTTCTTGCCATTATATTTTTAAATTTGAATTACAAAATACTAAAATTTGAATTATTTCTGAAGCGCTTCTGCTTTAAAATTCAATAGAAAATTTAAGGATGGAAAAAGAGATTACTTGGCAAGACTTTGCAAAAATAGATATGCGTGTAGGAACGATTATAGAAGTGAACGATTTTCCTGAAGCACGAAAGCCGGCTTACCAATTGCGTATAGATTTTGGGGAAGAAATCGGGATTAGAAAAACTTCAGCTCAAATAACAAAACGTTATACCAAAGAAGATCTTTTAGGAAAACAAACCATTGCGGTTGTGAACTTCCCTAAAAAGCAAATTGCAAATTTTATGAGTGAATGTTTATTGATGGGCGCTGTCGATGGTGATGAGGTTACTATTATTCAGCCGGAAGCTTCCATAGAAAATGGTTTAAAAGTGAGCTAATTTTCATTTAAAAGCTATTTATGTCATTCAGCAATTAAATAACGGTATTGAGAAAGTTAGTTGCTAGGTTATGCATTGATTAGTAGAATTTTGAGGTGTAATTATAAAAATACATCTTCATATGAAACGAATTTTACTTTCTTTATTTTGCTTAGCTAGTGCTAGCCTTTTTGCTCAAAATGTACACATCCCAGATCCAGATTTAAAAAATGTTTTAATTAGTAGCACAGGAATAAATACTAATGGAGATGGAGAAATTAGCTATGCCGAAGCGAATGCTTATACGGGTATAATTTCTGCTCCTAATTTAACTATTTCAGATTTAACCGGTTTAGAGGCTTTCACGAATATTACGGAAGTATTTTTGCCTAATAACAATATTAGTTTTGCCAATTTTACAGCTAATACAGCTTTAACTAAAATTGCAATAGGCCTAAACCCGTTAACAACTTTAGATGTAACAGGACTTACCAATCTTACCATTTTAGGAGCAGATTATACGCTAAGTCTTGCCTCGATAGATTTAAGTACCAATGTAAATTTAGAGGTCTTAAACTTAGACAACAATCAATTAACCTCTTTAGATGTTTCTAATAACCCCAACTTAGTTTATTTTTCGGCAGGACTTAATCAATTAACAACGATAGATTTAAGTAATAATCCAGCTATTGAAACCTTAAACTTGCACCAAAATAACTTGAGTAGTTTAGACTTAAGCAATCAAACAAATTTAACTTGGTTTGCTATAAATTCTAATAATTTAACTGCTTCTAGCTTAACCTTACCCAATACATCAACTGTTACTACTGCTTATTTGAGTGATAATCCATTAGGAAGTATAGATGTAAGTAATTTTACTAATTTAGAAATACTTAGAGTAAACAATACCAATCTTAGTACGATCGATCTTTCTAGCAATACTGTTTTAGAAGAATTAGAAGCAAATACTAATAATTTTACTTCTATAGATCTTTCTTCATTAGCTCAGCTTACAAGTTTAAAATTAGTAGAAAATGATCTGACCAGTATAGACTTATCTAACAACCCGGGACTGTTACAATTGTATTTAGGAGATAACGATTTAACTTCTTTGGATCTTACAAGTAATTCAAACATATATCACTTAGAATTACAAGATAATCTTTTCTCTAGTATAGATGTCTCGGCATTACCATCTTTGGGCACTCTATATGTTTCAGATAATTCTAACTTACAAACTATAAATATGGCTAATGGTAATAATGCGTCAATTTCTCAATTCAATGCAACTAATTGTCCTAATCTTTCTTGTGTGCAATTAGATAATGGTTTTACGCCTCCTGCCACTAGCCCTGGAGTACAATGGATAATGGATCCAGATAAAGACCCTAATACTATTTATGGATATACGACTTGTAGTTTAGGTGTTGAAAATACTTCTTTAGAGCAGTTAAGTATTTATCCTAATCCTGCTAGTGATTATTTACATATCGATGCTAATTTTCAAATTGAAAAAATAACGATCTACAATACATTAGGAAAATTAGTTCTTGCCCAGTCTGCCAATCCATCTATAGAAATTAGTCATTTGCCTAACGGAATCTACTTTGTAGAGATTTTTGCTGAAGGCACTCGCACGATAAAAAGATTCATAAAAAACTAAATTAATTCTATCTAAGCACGCCAAGAAATTGGTGTGCTTAGATGGATAACTTCAGAAAAAAAAATGAAAAGTAAAATCTATCTATCGGTATTCTTTTTTAGTTTACTGTTCGGTTTTTCAGCACAAGCTCAATTAGGAAAAATGCTGAAAAATAAAGTGAAAAACGCTTCAAAAACAGTCGTTAAAGAAAAAGCAGCAACAACTGCAGGCACAACTTCTGCAGGAACATCGAGCCATCAAAGTAAAATGCCGGGCAGCGTTCCCGGGAGTCCTTACACCGAAGAAGCAAACACAGTAACTACAAGCTTAGCTTTTTTAGAGGTGATTGGTACGAGCTCAGGTTATACCTCACATATTGTAAACGGAGTTAATTACCGAGAAGGTGAAATGGAGCAAGGTAAAGCCATCGTTTTTCATCCCGATTACGATTTAGAATATTCTTGGTTAGTGTTTATATCTCCAAAGGTTTTAGATGGTTTTGCTGTTGAAAATGCTCGAGTTTATGAAATGACGAGCGGTTCTTACATTATCAAACATCCTGCCGATCCCAACCAACAATTAGAATTAGGAACTAGCGGATTAATTTTATCACGCTTATTAAAAGTAGAAGATGATGTTTTTGTGCTTTATGCCGGAGCCAGCGTTGGCGGTCACGCGTTTAACGTTCCGTCGTATATCGAATTAGGAGATTTAACGATCACTAACATTATTGCGCCACCCGCTAAGTTAAAATCTTATTCTAAGGAAGAAGCAAAGAAGTTAGCTGTCGAAATTGAAACCAAGCTAAAAGCAAATTACGATGCGGCTGCTAAAGCAGATCTAGCAAGTGTTAAAATTCCGGCAGCGGGAAAACTTAATAGTAATTCAGATTTAAAAAACTTTGCGAAAACTGAAATTAAAAAAGTAGTTGAAAAAGATGGCGGACAATTACTGCACGTAAATATAGAATCTAACGATTGGCACATTGTACACCATAAAATTACCGGAAGACCGCTTTACCGTTGGATTAGAGGCGCGTTTACCGAGAAATTAAGAAACGGCAAATGCAAATTACAAGGTTATCTTTTAAAACAACAATACGATGGCAGCAGTTATGGTAACACCAATTTTGGTGGGGTTATTCACGGACAAATGCCTTACGGCCAATACATCGATTGTAACAATACTCAACCCTAAATTAAACTTAAAAAATGAACAAAAGACTATTCAGTTTAGCAGCCATGGTAATCCTAAGTTTTTACAGCTGCTCAAGCGACGACGAGAATCAATCTTCAGAAGAAAATCTCGAAACCTATGTTTTTATACCCGATGCTAATTTTAAAGCAGCTTTGGTAGAAAATACAGCTATTAATACAAATGAAGATGAAGAAATTAGCGAAAGTGAAGCTGCTGCATTCAATGGTAATTTGGCTATTAACGGTCGAAATATAGAAGTGCTAACCGGTATTGAAGCTTTTGAAAATATTCAGGTGTTATCGGCTTTTAATAATGCTATTACAGAAGTCGATTTGTCTTCGAACTTAGCCTTAACGCAAGTTTTGTTAGAGCATAATCAATTAACCACCTTAGATGTGAGTATGTTGCCTTTACTGGAAGATTTAAAAGTGCATACAAACGATTTGCAAAGCTTAAATGTAGCTAATGGTAATAACGAAAACTTTACCCGAATGGAAGCGCATAATAATGAAGACTTATATTGTATTGTGATCGATGAAGATTTTGAACCGACTAGCTCGTGGAATAAAGATTTAGCCACTAATTATTCGTTCTACACGTGTTTGTAAATTTATAAAGATTAGAGTTTTTTTGTTGAAGAGGTTGTTACCGGTTAAAAGGTCTGTGGGAAGTCTTTTAGGATAATGCCCTCTTTTTTTATCTGAATATTTGCTGAACAAGCTCTAAGAAATGTTCCTTATTCGATTTAGAAATGGGAACCGATTTTTGATTACTCATAATTAGTTGGTCACCATCTTTTCTAGAAAATTCTTTTACGTATTGTAAATTCACTAAGTACGATCGGTGGCATTTAAAAAATAAAGTTTCTTCTTGTAATTGCTCGACAAAATTTTTCAAGGGTTTGCAGATTAACTTTTTGTCGCCGTCTTTTAAAAATACATTGGTGTACATTCCGTCAGCTTCAAAGTATAAAATCTCTTCATGAGGTACAAAAAGAATACCTTTAGCTACTTCTAGCGCAATTTTGTTCATCGCTATTTTCTGCAAAGCCTTCGACAGATCTTCAATTTGATGAGTAATTTGTTCACTATCAATCAATTTTTTGGCTTTAAAAACTGCCTGTTCTAATTCTTCGCTATCAATAGGTTTTAATAAATAATCCACGGCGTTTTGCTTAAAAGCTTCAATTGCATATTGATTATATGCCGTAGTGAAAATAAGCTTAAAATACACCGGCGGTTTTATAAAATTGAAAATTTCTAAACCCGAATGTTCCGGCATTTCAATATCTAGAAACACAAGTTGCGGTTGCTCGGTTTTAATAAGTTCAACACCTTCTAATAGATTTTTTGCTGTAAAAATTTCAAGTTGAATTTCCTGAATACTTTCCAGCATTTTCTCTAGCAAATTTCTTGCGCGAGGCTCATCGTCTATAATTATCGCTTTCATTTTAAATTGATCGGTATTTTTAAAGTGACCAAAGTTCCCGGGTTTTCTTCATCTTCTACCGCGTTTTTAAGGCTCACTTCAATATTATAATCTTTAAGTCGGTTGTAAAGGTCTATGCGTTCTTCGTTGGCATCAAGCGCAAAAGATTTGTGTTTGGTAAGTTGGCGCCGATTAATACGTTGCGCATTTTCTACGCCGATCCCATTATCCTTAATCTTACAACAAATAAAATCTTCTTTTTGCTCAAAACTGATCTTTAATTGTTTGGCTCCTTTTTTATGAAGTAAGCCGTGTTTGATCGCGTTTTCAACGTAAGGTTGAATAAACAACGACGGAACTTTGATGTGATTCAGCTGAATTTTTTCTGAAACCTCTAAACTAAAATCGAAGCTTTCTTCAATCCTAATTTTTTCCAGTTCAATATAAAGTTTCAGCGCTTCTAATTCTTCTGCCAGCGAGATAAAGTTTTTTTGGCTGTGCTCAAGATACATTCGAATAAGTCGTGAAAATTTCACCAAATACGAGCTCGCCAATTTCTTTTCGTTCGATAAAATATAATCCTGAATGGCATTTAAAGCATTAAAAATAAAATGCGGATTCATTTGTGAACGAATATTCTCTAAACGCAATTCGTTGATCTTACTCTGGTGTTCCAGTTGAAGCAATTTTTTTTGTTGTTTTTTGTTTTTTCGATTCAACAGCACTTTAAAGCCTAAAAGAATAAGCACAAGAATTACCACGATGACCAAAAGGTAAAACCAAAGTTCTCGGTAAAATGGGGTTTCAATTTCAAAAGTAATGCAAAGACTTTCTTCACTTTCTGTTCCGGTAGCATCGATGGTTTTAATTTCTAAGTCGTAATTGCCGGATGGTAGATAGGTGAAAATTAAACTCGTTAAGCCGGTAAGTGTTTCTTCCCAATGATCTGAAAGATTCGAAAGTCTGTATTTGTAACGATAAGCTTGCCCCAATTGTAAACCCGGAGCTTGGTAAGTAATCTGAATATTTTTTTGATCGGGTTTAAATTTTAAATTTTCAGCAGAAGTATAGGTAGCATCTTCGGTGGTAATTTTTTGTAAAATAGGTGTTGGTGGTAATTTGTTTTTCTGGGCAGAACTAGCTTCAGAAAGATTTACGGCGAGCAAATCTTTATTCCCGGCAATTAAAAGTTGATCTTGAAAAATCAATAACTTTTTTAGATCTACCTTATCAATATAACTGAAGTTCTTCGTGATTTTTTTCAAATGAAAATCGTAGATCTGCAAACCTTCTTTCGTAAGTATAAACAATTCTTGCGATGAAGAAGCAACATCTAAAATACTGTTGTGCGAAAGGTTTTTTGCGGTAGTTAAATAACTTTTGGTTGTTCTATTTTTGTAAGTCAAAACTCCCTGTTGCCGCGTGCCAATGAGTAATTGATCATCTTGCAGCGTAAAAGAAGTGGCTAAAACAGGTTGATTTTGGTAAGTGATTTTTGTTTCATTTAAATCTTTATCGTAAGCAATGAGCTCATCGATATAAGCTATGAAAAAGGTCTCGGTTGCTGAATTGTAGAAAGCGTTAACCGCTCGTTTATCTTTTAAAATCTGAGGTTCTTCAGAATTATCTGCGTAATAAAACGCCGCTCGGTAGGTGAGGTGTAAAAATCCATTTTTTACAGCTGTGAGTGCTTTAGAACTCCCTAATTCTTGAAAATTTTGTATTTGATTATTGTTGAGGTTGAAGCGATAAGCACTTAAATTTTCTAAGCTAATTAAAAGTTCTTGTTGTTCATCACGATAAAGCAATTGAGTAACCGGTTGATGATCGGGTAGTTGAATCTCTTTAACGACTTCTAAGTTTTGATCAAGCCATAGAAGTTTCCCTTTGCTGGTGCCGATTACTGCTTTATTGTAGTCTAATTGCGTAAATGTAGTCACACTTTCTTCGGCCAATGGCAACTTCACTTTTAGAAAATGATTTTGCGGAATAACAAATACACCATTTTTTAAAGTAGTGATCCAAGTATTGTCTTGAAAGTCTTTAAATATTTTAGAAACTGCAACATCTTTAAAACTATGTTCAATAAGTTTAAAATTGCGATCAAGTTGTAAAACGCCTCTGTTGGTAGCCAATAAAATATGATCTTCGAGGCTTAAATAACTGTAAATTCTTAAATCTTCATCGTTATCAAAAAACTTTATTTTTTCAAATTTTGAAGTTTGGGCATTCCACTTACTTAAAACAGCACGATTATTTTCTACATACGATAAATAAATTTCGTCCCAAAAATTATAGATTCTGGAATGCAGTTTTTCTGTAGAAGATAATGAAATTAATGTCGTTAAGGTTTCAATTTTTTCAGCAGAAATTCGCTTAAATTCATTACGGTCATTAAAATAATAGATGGCTTGAGTTTTTGGATCTTGCCAAGTGGCTAAAATACTTTCTGTATTTAGTTGAAGTAATTTATCTTGATTACAATCGTAAGTTAATAAACCGGCTTGAGAAGTTAGGTAAAGCTTGTTTTTTACCGGATAAATTTCAGCAAGCTTTCCTTTTAAATAGGGTGAAAGATTAGCAACAACCTGTAAAGAGTCTTTTTGCGTTTTAAGCAATTGCCCGTAAAGATTCACCATCCAAACCGATTGGTTCACTTCTTTAAGTGAAAAAAAAGCATTGCTTTTTTGTGCGCTCGTAAAATATTCTTGAAAATTAGTCCCGGTAAATTTATAAAGTCCGTTGTCTGACGATAACCAAATATTCTTGTTTTTATCTTCTAAAGCATCGTAGTAGGTAAGATCGGGTTGTTGGTAAAAAGAACCTAATGAGATTGCCGCAGGTTCTTGCGAAACCATTTCTTGGCAAATACATAAAAGAAGCAGAATTAAATAGTTGGCTCGTTGAAACACGTTTACAGTTGTAAGGTAAAGCTTAAAAATAGTTTCAAAAACTTATAAAACTATATCTTTTTTCTGAATGTGTCTATTTATTTGTTGAATGAATTTTTTCAGCATAAAAAAGCCGCTAAACTATTTAGCGGCTTTTAATGATAAAGTAGTATTTTTTAAATATCGTCGAAACTTACATCGGTAAATTTTTCGGCTACGGTAGAAGTTTCTTCACCATTCGACTCATATTCTTTCTTAAAATTCTTTTGGTGACGTTCGCTAATTACTTCTTCTCCTTTTTCATTGATAATGTAAGAAGTCATTTCTTCTAAGATTTCAGCAAAACCTTCAAAATCTTCTTTGTAAAGGTAAATTTTGTGTTTTTTGTAGTAAAAAGAGCCATCTTCATTTGTAAACTTTTTACTTTCTGTAATCGTCAAATAATAATCATTGGCTTTTGTTGCTCTTACATCAAAGAAATACGTACGTCTACCTGCTCTTAGTACTTTTGAGAATATTTCTTCTTTCTGCATCGTTCCATTATCGCTCATAGTCGAAAAATTATTGGTTTAATTTTAGATATTGTCAAAAATCTTAAAAATATTAACATCTGCCAAGAAAAATTAGCTTTCTTTTTCGCTTAACTGTTTCAAATAAAGCTCCTGATAGTAACCTTCCTGCTTTACTAATTGATTGTGAGTTCCTTCTTGTATAATTTCTCCTTCTTCTAAAACGATGATTTTGTTAGCATTTTTAGCTGAAGAAATACGGTGACTTACAATAATCGTCGTCTTATTGGTAGAGATCTTGTGCAGGTTGCTTAAGATTTCTTCTTCGGTTTCGGTATCTACTGCAGAAAGGCAATCGTCAAACAATAAAATTTGCGGATCTTGTATAATCGCTCTTGCGATCGAAACCCGTTGTTTTTGTCCGCCAGAAAGTGTAATACCGCGTTCACCAAGAACTGTATCGTAACCTTTGCTAAAGCCTTCAATATTTTTATGAACCGCCGCATTTTTAGCTGCTTCAATTACTTCTTGATCTGAGGCATCACTTTTACCAAAGCGAATATTATTTTTAATAGAATCGCTAAATAAGAATGCATCTTGCGGAACGTAACCAATAGAATTTCGAAGATTTTTTAAGTTGAATTGATCAATGTCTTGCCCGTCAATAAGTAAATGTCCGTTTTGTTTTTCAACATCATAAAGTCGACCGATCAATTCTAAAATAGTCGATTTCCCTGAACCGGTTTTACCAATGATCGCCAAGGTTTCACCTTGATCGATTTCAAAAGAAACCTTTTTAAGTGCGGTAATATTGGTATCGTCGTAAGTAAAGGTGACGTCTTTAAATTCAACCTTGCCTTTTACCGGAGTGGTGGTTTTGGTTTTATTTTTAATTTCAGTTTTCTGCTTTAAAAATTCGTTGATTCTTTTTTGAGAAGCTTCTGCACGTTGCACCATATCGGCGATCCAACCAACGCTGGCAACCGGCCAGGTAAGCATATTTACGTACAATAAAAATTCAACAATAACTCCGAAGTTTTCAATCTCGCCATTGATTACGCGTTGCCCACCAACGTAGATCACCAAAATGTTACTTCCGCCAATTAATAACGCCATTAACGGGAAGAAAAAAGCTTGTACTTTTACCAAATCGATGTTCTTCTCCCGACTTGTGTCTGCCAATTCTACAAAACCGGTATTGGTTTGAGATTCTAATCCGTAAGATTTGATGACCGATATTCCGCTAAAGCTTTCTTGGGTAAACGTACTTAATTTAGATAAATATTCTTGTACGATCGTACTTCGCTGATTAATAGCACGACTCAATTTGTAAATCGCAAACGACAAAATAGGGAAGGGCGCAATGGTATATAAGGTAAGTAAAGGCGCTTTGTTGATCATATAAACAATCACGACCAAAAACATCGTCACCGAAGAAACACTATTCATTAAGGCCGGTCCAAAATACATACGTACGCGAGAAACATCTTCGCTAATACGATTCATTAAATCTCCCGTTCTGTTTTTCTTATAAAAATTAAGCGACAGGTTTTGGTATTGTTGGTAAACCTCATTTTTTAGATCGTATTCAATATGTCGAGAAACCACGATGAAGGTTTGGCGCATTAAAAATGTGAATAAACCAGAAAGTAAAGCCGCTCCTAAAATGTAGAGAATATTGGTGGTTAATTCAGATTTAACTAAAGCTATTTCTGTAATTTCTCCATTAATATATCTTTCGATCACATTGGTCGAATCACCAATAAATTTAGGAACATAAACTGCAAAAATTCTGGCACCCACTGTAATAATGAAGCCTAAAAGCATTTGCCACTTATATTTTCTGAAAAATTTGTTGAGGTATTGTAATTCTTTCATAAAAAGCCAAGGCTTCAAATTATTAAATATTCAATTTTATGTATTTTTAAACACTTTCAATTGAAAAATTAATTATTTTTGCGCTAAATTTTATTAATTTAATAATTCAACTTAAATAAAACAGCTTATGAATGCTGAAATTTTAAAAGCAAATGAATTAAAAAAAGTCGCTCCGGTATTCGGGCAACTTTCATTTGATAACCACGAACAAGTGGTTTTTTGTAACGACAAAGATACAGGTTTAAAAGCAATAATTGGGATTCATAATACAAATTTAGGTCCTGCTTTAGGCGGTACACGTATGTGGAATTATGAAAGTGAGTATGAAGCGCTCAACGATGTACTTCGACTTTCTCGCGGGATGAGTTTTAAAAGTGCGATCACCGGTTTAAACCTTGGCGGAGGAAAAGCTGTAATTATTGGTGATGCCAAAACACAAAAAACTCCGGCCTTAATGCGAAGATTTGGGGAGTTTGTGCATTCGTTAAATGGTAAGTACATCACTGCTGAAGATGTGGGTATGGAAACTGAAGATATGGATATCGTAAGTGAAGTTACTCCGTTTGTAGCCGGTATTTCTGAAGAAAAAGGGGGTGCAGGTAATCCTTCTCCTATTACTGCTTATGGTGTTTTTATGGGAATGAAAGCCGCAGCCAAATATAAATTTGGAACCGATAATCTTGAAGGTAAAAAAGTATTAGTACAAGGTATTGGTCACGTGGGTGAAACTCTAGTAAAATATGTTTCTGAAGAAGGAGCTGAAGTAATTATTGCCGATATTAATCAGGAACGATTAATAGAAGTAAGTGCAAAATACGGAGCTAAGATTTTTGAGGGCGATAATCTATACGATCTAGATGTAGATATTTATGCGCCTTGTGCTTTAGGAGCAACTTTAAACGATCAAACTATTCCGCAATTAAAAGCGAAAGTAGTTGCCGGAGCTGCGAACAATCAATTAGCAGACGAGTTAATTCACGGTGAATTACTTCAGCAAAAAGGAATAGTTTACGCACCCGATTTCTTAATTAATGCCGGCGGAATTATTAATGTCTATGCTGAAATAGTGAAGTACGATCGAGCTGAAATAATTAAAAAAACCGAAAATATTTACAACACCACTTTAGAAATTTTAGCCAAAGCAGAGCTAGAGCAAATGACAACTCATCAAGCTGCTTTACAAATCGCTAAAAACAGAATTTTAGCAGCTAAAAAATAAATTTCTAATAAGATTTAAAACCATAAATAAAATTCTATTTTTGCAGGGCGAAATTTTTCGCCCTTTTTTAATTTAAAAATGTTCTTTAAAAGCTATGTTAACAAGAAGACATATTCGAGTAAAAGTAATGCAATCTATTTATGCATTTAATCAATCTAATAACGATAGCCTTCAGGTAGAGCAACGATTTCTTACCAAAAGTATGGAAGAAATGTATGATCTATTTTTACTTCAATTGTCTTTATTAGTAGAAATTAAAAAGAAAGCTGAAGATTTTATTGAAAAATCTCAGAATAAATACCTTGCTACAGACGAAGATAAAAATCCGAATCTTCGTTTTGTAAATAATGCAGTTCTTCAAAAAATAGAAGCTACCGAAGAATTAAACGAACTTTTAGAAGACCGAAAACTCAACCACTGGCAACAAGACGACGAGTATGTTGGGATACTTTGGGAAGATCTAAAGAAAAGTGAACTCTACGAAGATTACCTAAAAACCAGAACTTCAGATTTTAAAGAAGATAAAGATTTTGTGATCGATCTTTTTAAAGAAATTGTTGCGCCAAACGATAAACTTTACGATTATTTAGAAGATAAAAAGCTAACCTGGTTAGACGATTTACCAATTGTAAATACGAGTATTCTAAAACTTTTAAAGAAAGTAAAAGAAAACGACGAAAGTATCAAGATTCCGAAGCTTTTTAAAAGTATGGATGATAAAGAGTTTGCTAAAGATCTTTTTACTAAAACCGCTTTACACCAAGAAAAGTTTGAAGAAGATATTGAAGGAAAAACTCCAAACTGGGATAAAGATCGTATTGCTGAAATAGATGCAGTACTCCTTAAAATGGCAATTTGTGAATTTTTAAAATTCTCTTCGATCCCCGTTAAAGTGACTATTAATGAGTATCTAGAAATCGCTAAAGAATATAGTACGCCAAAAAGTAGTATTTTCTTAAACGGAATTTTAGACAAACTTTCTAAAGAATATAAAGACGCGCAAAAATTAAATAAAATAGGTAGAGGTTTGATGTAATCCCTCAAAATTTATTATTTTTAGCGCTTAAAATCAATTACAAACCCTAAATTAAGTAAAATGAAAAAAGGATTTTTAATGTTAGCTGCCGTAGCAGCCATCGCATTTACCTCTTGTAAAGAAGAAAAAGCAGCAGATAAAGTAAAAGAAGAAAATGTAGCAGAAGTTGCAGAAAGAGATGCTAACGCAGAAGGTACTGCAAAAATGTCTTTCGAAGAAGAAATGCACGATTTCGGTACCATTAACGAAGGTGATGTTGTAGAGCATACTTTTAAATTTACGAACACTGGTGATGCGCCATTAGTAATTACCAATGCAAAAGGTAGCTGTGGTTGTACAGTACCATCTTGGCCAAAAGAGCCTATCGCTCCGGGAGCAACAGGAGAAATGTTAGTAAAATTCAATTCTCGTAACAAGCCAAACAACCAAATGAAAACTGTTAGAATTACTACTAACACTGAGTCTGGACAAGAAATGATTAAAATTAAAGCTTTTGTAACTCCTAGCGCAGACGCAGGTCAAGCACAAGCGGCTACTTCTCACGAAGGTCACGATCATAACTAAACAAAATAGAAACTAGTCTATGGAGTCATTAATGGGACTTTGGCCTTTTTTAGCCATTTTTGTTGTATTTTATTTCTTTATGATTCGACCTCAAATGAAGCGTCAGAAATCTGAAAAGAATTTTGCACAAGAACTTAAAAGAGGAGATAAGGTAGTCACAAAAAGCGGAATGCACGGTAAAATTGCCGATTTTAGTGAAAAACTAAACGCGGTAATCTTAGAAACCGGAGCAGGGAAAATCACTTTCGACAAGTCTTCTATTTCGATGGAACTTAGTCAAGCCTTAAATAAACCAAAGGACGAAAAAGAAAAGAAATAAATTTATTTATTTCTATCAATAAAAAAGCCTCTCAAAACTGAGAGGCTTTTTTATTTTCTATACTAATTCATTATATTTCAGCAAAAAGTTTATAATGGTATATTTTTCTATGATTGCCGGTTGGCAACTATTAGCTTTTGGAGCTTTCTTTTTTATCATTCCGATAATCGCTTTGATTGATATTTTAAAAAATAGATTTGAAGGAAACAATAAATTAATTTGGACTTTAGTAGTCCTATTTACTTGGATCGTTGGAGGTTTATTGTATTTCCTTATTGGCAGAAAACAAAAAATACAATCGTCGGCGATTAATTAACTATTTTCTATACTTATCATTTAAGCCAATCCCTGCTTTTATCATTGGGATGCATTTTTGTAAACGAGAAATTCTTGTAGCTTCTCGCTTCGCACTAGCAATATGTTCTGTAAACTCTCGTTGTTTGCCTTTGGTAAATTTTTCCAAAGCAGATTTTAAGGATGCATCATTTTTAAAAGCTTTTTCTAATTCAGTTGGGATTTCTATGGGTTTACTTTTTCTAGGCTTAATTTCTTTGCCGTCTTTTTGTAATTGAATGGCTTCTTCAACATATTTCTTTAAAGCGGGAAGTGGCAATTGATCGTTTTCTTTAAATCTTATTTGTCGCAAAGCTTTCGTTTTTTCTTCCTGCGCATTGACGAGTAACTTTGTATTTTGCTGAAGTAAAGCTCCGTTGAAAAACCATAAAGCACAATGATTTTTGAATGCTCCTAAACCCACGACATTTTTATTATTCAATACATAAGTTGGTGCTCCCCATTTAATAGTTTCTTTTAATTCTGTTGAAAGAAGTAGTTCTCTTAGCTGTTGCAACTGTTCTTTCCATTTTAGATGCTTTTCTGCGTATTCTTCGAATGATTTGATCGGCATAATTTTATTTTTATGTAATTTTAAAAAAAAATAAAGATATTTTTTGCGGCCGTGATGGTAGCGATAGCTTATGGCTGAAAAAAGTTTTAAAAAATGAAGGCTGGCAGAGCGACTAAAAGAAGCTCCTGCCAGCCTTTAATTTTTTAGCTTTTGCAGTTATAACTATAAGCGTACAGCGCGAAAAGCCGCCTTTATGATTTATACTTTTCTGCCGTAAGTTCTGCAATTTTTACAATTACTTCGGTGGCTTTGATCATACTTTCTACAGGAACGTATTCGTAACGCCCGTGAAAGTTGTGACCGCCGGCAAAAATATTTGGGCAAGGTAAGCCCATAAATGAAAGTTGAGAACCATCGGTACCGCCACGAATTGGTTTGATAATCGGCTCAACATCTACGGCTTTCATCGCATCTTCTGCAATATCTACAATGTGCATCACCGGTTCTACTTTTTCACGCATATTGAAGTATTGATCTTTAATTTCGATCGTGATCACTTCTTTTTGGTGCTGACTGTTAATTTCTGCGGCTAGATCGAGCATCATTTTTTTGCGTGCCTCAAAATGTTCTTTATCGTGGTCACGAATAATATAATGCATTTTGGTTTCCTCAACCTTTCCGTTAATTTGCGTTAGGTGAAAAAATCCTTGTCGGCCTTCAGTATGTTCAGGGGTTTCCAATCTAGGGAGCGAATTCACGAAATCTTGCGCGATATACATACTGTTTACCATTTTCCCTTTGGCGTAACCGGGATGAACGATTTTACCTTTTACTTTCACATCGGCACCGGCAGCATTAAAATTCTCGTATTCTAATTCTCCAATTTGGCTACCGTCCATCGTATATGCCCATTTGGCTCCGAATTTTTCGACATCAAATTTGTGTGCGCCACGACCAATTTCTTCGTCTGGAGTAAAACCAACTTTTATAGGTCCGTGTTTAATTTCTGGATGCTGAAGTAAATATTCTACCGCACTCATAATTTCGGTAATTCCCGCTTTATCGTCGGCTCCTAAAAGTGTGGTTCCGTCGGTAGTGATAAGCGTTTGACCTTTATATTGTAGTAAATCTTCAAAATAATCTGGAGAAAGTACAATATCTTCCGCTGCATTTAACAAGATATCTTTACCATCATAATTTTCTACAATTTGTGGTTTAATGTTTGCCCCGGTAAAATCTGGAGAAGTATCAAAATGTGAAACAAAACCAATGGCAGGCACTTCGTGATCTACGTTAGAAGGTAAAGTGGCCATCACGTAAGCATTCTCGTCGATGCTCACGTCGCTCATTCCCATTTCTTTTAATTCTTCTGCTAATTTTTTAGCGAGGTTCCATTGTTTTTCGGTACTCGGAGTGCTGTCGCTTTTGGGGTCACTTTCGGTATCGATCGTGATGTAGGAAGTAAAGCGATTAATAATATGTTGTTTTTCGATCATTTTCTAGTATTTTCTTCAAAAATACGTATTCAGAAAGTGGGAAACAAAGACTTTCACATTCGGCTTTGCCTTTTTTATTTTTAGCGTATTTTTGCGCAAACCTAAGC
>ENA-ORDG01000198-ORDG01000198.1-marine-metagenome-genome-assembly--contig:-NODE-198-length-27388-cov-3.710593_pt1 | contig 27388 bp, 28 predicted proteins | sample MGYA00248629_ERZ508524 | MGnify/ENA primary metagenome ERZ508524 (study PRJEB26194, sample SAMN05421901) | marine metagenome | isolation source: East of Rio de Janeiro, Brazil, South Atlantic Ocean...
TCATCGCGCGCCATTACGCTGCGTACGTCGGCAACCACGCGCTGGGGGACCATCGGAAAACGTTCGTCGTCGCTGGTTTCGGAAATGTGCGAAGCAATCTCGTGATGCAGGGCGGTATAATAGCTGCGATCGCACTGCAGCTTGCCATCCAGGCGGTTTCCCAGCCGCTCGACCGAACCGGCAATGTCACCGATTACCTCCAGCTGCGGGAAATAGACCTGATCGACTTCGGCCGCCTTGTAATTGATATGGATGACGGTCTGCCCGCCCGGCTCCATGAAGAAGGGCGGCTTCTCCACCACGTCGTGACCGATATTGACGATCAGATCGGCCTTCTCGATCGCGCAGTGAACATAATCGCCCGACGATAGCGCCGCGGTGCCCAGATAGAGCTCGTTATCTTCATCGACCACGCCCTTGCCCATCTGGGTGTCGAAGAAGGGAAAGCCGGTATCGGCCACGAATTTGCGCAACGCCTTCGAAGCGCGGCGGCGGTTTGCTCCGGCTCCGATCAGCAGTAATGGCCGCTCAGCCGCGATGATCCGCTCGGCCGCTTCGTCGAGCGCCGCATCTCCGGCGACCGCATAACGCCTGTGATGCGGCGGTATGACCGGTTCGATCGTTTCCTCTTCAGCGATATCTTCCGGAAGCTCGAGCAGCACAGCGCCCGGTCTTTCTTCCTGCGCCAGGCGGAAACCCTCGCGAACGAGCGAGGGGATGCGATTGCCGTTCACGATCTGGGTCGAAGCCTTGCATAGCGGCGTAAACAGCGAAACAACGTCGACAATTTGGAACTGCGCCTGTTTCGATGTCTTTATCGGTTTCTGCCCGGTGATGATGATGAGCGGAAAGGCCCCGAGCGCGGCATAGGCTGCCGGAGTTGTCAGGTTCGTCGCACCAGGCCCGAGAGTTGCGAGGCAAACCCCCGCCTTGCCGGTCAGACGGCCATAGGTCGCCGCCATGAAGCCCGCACCTTGCTCATGGCGCGTCAATACCAATTCGATTGAGGACGTGCGCAGGGATTCCAGCAGGTCGAGGTTTTCTTCGCCGGGAACGGCAAAGATGTATTCCACCTCTTCAGCCTCTAATGCAGCGATAAACAAGTCAGAGGCTTTCATTTTCGATATTCCCTTTTCAGAAGCATGAATGCCCTACGGCAATGCTTTCTCACTACAACCGCAAAGAGAGTCACAGACGCAAGGAGCCCCGCCTCATTCGCACCATGCCGTTCAGCGAATGTTCTGAAATGCGCGTAGCCGCAAAAAGTATCCTAAAAATCATAGCCCTTGGGTTTGGTAGGAAGGTAGGGACTGCGTTTCTTGATATTCCCACCGCCGCAGTATGAGTCCGCGATCCACCTTGTGTGCCCCCACGCGAAACCGGTGCAATTTGCGACATCGGCGAAAATGTTTTGCTTGCCCATCAAGGCATGGCGGAGACAGATATTTTCCCGCGCTGGAATCACGTGCCGATGACATTCGGATGCCTGAATGGCTAGGCCAGTGATCGGCGGTGCAGTTGACCTATCTGCATTGACATGATCGACGAGTACCGGGCCCAGACCTGATTTCTATCGTCCAGAGAATCAGAGATATCTGCCGATCATCCAAGGAACCAATATGTACCGAAGTCTTGGTCTTTCGATCGCCGTTGCAGTCTTCGCGAGCGATCTCATTTCAAAATGGCTTATTGTGAATGTGGTCATGGACCCTGCCCGCACGATAGATGTTTTTCCATTCTTCAATCTGGTGCTCGGATATAATCGCGGTGTTACATTCGGCCTTCTGAGTTCCGGCAATCCAATCGCGCCCTATTTGCTGTCCGGGTTCGCGCTTCTTGTCGTGGGCGTTCTGGCCAGATGGCTCTGGCGCAGTACCGTACGCCTCGAATCCGCCGCGATAGGTTCGATCATTGGCGGTGCATTGGGTAACGTTGCCGACCGACTGGCGGACGGAGCGGTCACCGATTTTCTCGACTTCTATGTCGGCGGCTATCACTGGCCGGCGTTCAATCTCGCAGATGTCGGAATAGTCCTTGGAGTGGCATTGCTTCTCGTTACCTGGTGGTCCGGAGAAACGCAGCGCGACGATGGCACCGCGCCGAAAGTGTAGATTCTGCGCTTTTGCCGAGGCAATCTTTAGGCGGATTTTCTAGCAAGCCCGCCGATGATGCCGCAGTCGGTGGCAGTGCCCCCATCGCAGGCCCGTGCCAGGCCGATCAGTTCCTGTCTCATCGCCTGCAGCTGTTCGATCTGCTCTTCCACCCGGCGCAAATGATTTCGTGCCAAATTCGCAGCGTCCTTGCAATCCCGGTTTGGTGCGTCCGACACTTCGAGCAGCGAGCGAACTTCGGACACCGAAAAGCCCAAACCCCGAGCCCGCCGGATGAATACGAGCCGTTCGACATCGGCGTCTGCGTAAATCCTTCGTCCCGACTGGGAGCGCGGAGCGGGCTTCAGAAGACCGATCTCTTCATAATAGCGAACGGTGTTGACTTTGGTCCCGGTCGCGCGGGCAATTTTTCCTATCTGCATTCTTTAATCCTCGATGATGGCCATCGCAGGGTGTGTGTCTCCGCGACGCAATCGCACATCGGCCGTCAGACTTTCTGCGAAAAGTTCGCAGAAAGTCCTTGATCCTCCAGTAACTGGAGATTGTAAAGCTTAGAAACCATGAGTTTAGATGATTCGGAAGACTGTGGTTGCACCGGCGACCCTGAGAGGGCGGTTGACGATCCGCAATACCGCCGCGCGCTTTGGATCGTGATTATCCTCAATGTCGGCTTCGGCATGATCGAGCTGGCCGCCGGGTTTTTAGCCGCGAGCCAGGCGCTCAAAGCCGACGCGCTAGACTTCCTTGGCGATGGCTCGATCACCTTCATCGGACTGCTTGCGCTCGGATGGACGGCATCGACGCGTGCTCGGGTGGCGCTCGCGCAAGGTTTGTTTCTGGCGGCGCTTGGTGTGAGTGTGATCGGCGCGGCGATCTGGCGCATGTTCGATATGGTGCAGCCGGAAGCCGGCATCATGGGCTGGGTGGGGTTTGTCGCCCTGCTTATCAACCTTGCCGCCGTTTTTGTGCTCGCTCGCTTTCGCAAAGGAGGCGATGCTCAAGCGCGCGCGATATGGCTATTTTCACGCAACGATGCCCTGGCCAATGTCGCGGTCATCGTCGCAGCCGGTTTGGTTTATTGGTTGGGAAGCGCATGGCCTGATATCATCGTGGCCGCTGCGATTGCGTTTTTGTTCCTCCATTCGGCTCTCGAAATTATCCGCCATGCGCGCAGCGATATGAAGACGCAGCAGATTGCATGATGAAATATTTGGCGCGCCTGTCCGGCATTTGCCTGGCCCTTCTGTTGTCGTTCGGCAGCGCGCAAGCGTTGGCGGCAGAACCCAACACGATCTGGCGCTTGCTCGATTACATGGCGGTAGATTATGCAGCTGCCGTCGAGGACGGCGAAGTCGTCAACGAACTCGAATATGAGGAAATGGTCGAATTCGCCGGTTCGGTACGATCGGGTATTGCGGAATTGCCTGAAAGCCCCGGTCGCGTTCGGCTAGAGGCAAACGCGAAGCAACTTGAAGCCGATATCCTCTCGATGGCCCCCGTTGATCAAGTTGCCACGGCAGCCAGAAAGCTCGCTGCGGATCTCCTAGCCATCTATCCGATCACGCTCTCGCCTTCGAGGGCGCCCGATCTTGAGCGCGGAAGACTGCTGTACCAGGAGACTTGTGCCAGTTGCCACGGGGTGTCAGGAAACGGTCGCGGGCCGGCGTCTGCGGGCCTTGATCCACCGCCGATCGCATTTACCGACGTCGATCGCGCGCGCCAGCGTAGCATTATGGGTCTCTATCAGGTTATCGACCAAGGGATCGATGGCACCGCCATGCCCGGTTTCTCACAGCTCTCCTCCGACGATCGTTGGGCCCTGGCCTTCTATTCGGGATCCGTCGCCTTTGAGGCGGCGGACGAAGGGGCGCGTCTATGGAAGTCAGATTCCGAACTACGTAAACGCTTTCCCGATCTTGCCGCTCTCACGAAGATCACGCCGGACGAACTGGCAGGAGAGATCGGGCAAGAGCGCGCGGACGCGCTCATGGCCTATCTTCGGGCCAACCCGTCGGCGATCGCCGATGCAGCGGGGCCTCTTGGCATCACACGTACCCGGCTCGCAGAAGCTGAACGCGCCCACGCGAACGGGAATATTTCCCGGGCCAAGGAGCTCGCACTGTCGGCATATTTGGACGGGTTCGAACCCGTCGAACCGATATTGGCGACACGCAATCCGGATCTTCTGGTGCGTATCGAGAGCGGGATGATGGACTTGCGTGCAGCCATCGACGCAGATCTGCCGACCTCTGCGATAAGCGAACGGATCCGGGCCATCGAGGGTTTGCTCGTACAGGCTGAAAATGTCCTTACGCCGGAATCTGCGACGGGATGGTCAACCTTTGTGGCATCTTTCGCGATCCTCCTCCGCGAGGGTCTGGAGGCATTGCTGATCGTGATCGCCATGATCGCTTTCGTGAGGAAGGCGGGACAGGATCGGGCATTGCGATTTGTCCATGGCGGGTGGACCGGTGCGCTGGTAGCAGGCGCGTTTACTTGGCTTGCGGCGACCTATCTTCTCGACATCAGCGGTGCCGGCCGGGAATCGATCGAGGCATTCGGTTCGCTGATTGCAGCGCTGGTCCTTCTGTCGGTTGGCGTCTGGATGCACGGAAAATCACAGGCAGACAATTGGCAGCGCTATATCCGCGACAAGCTTGGCAAGGCGCTTTCGCGCGGATCGCTCTGGTTCCTGTTCGGGATCGTATTCCTTGTCGTCTATAGAGAGGTCTTCGAAACCATCCTTTTTTACGCTGCGCTGTCCGCTCAGGGAAGTACGGGCTATCTGCTGGCGGGCGCTGCCACGGCCGGTTTGCTCCTTGTCGTCATCGCCTGGCTGCTGCTGCGCTACAGCCGGACGCTGCCGATCGGAAAGTTCTTTGCCTACAGTTCGGTGCTCATCGCCCTGCTTGCGATTGTCCTGATTGGCAAAGGGATCGCGGGCTTGCAGGAAGCGGGTGTGATCGGAATTGCACCGATAGCCGGCGGTCCGCGACTAAGTATGCTTGGAGTTTATCCGACGTTCCAAGTGATTGGCGCTCAATTTGCAATGGCATCCGCACTTTTACTTGGTTTCTGGATTAATCACACCCGAGCATCAAACAATGACCGGTAACGCGATGCAGTGTGATAATATATCTTTCTATTACGGCGTTTGTGTCGACCCAGGTCGGTACATGAATAGCGCATTTGTTCGTTCTTATGCATTGAGCTGCGCGACGGCTTCGGCATTCGAAGAGAATATCGACTTGTGCCATGTGATTGGTCCTGCTAGCGGGGCCAAAGTGTCATGACCCTCCGTATGCCCCTTCTTGCCTTGAAGCCGGTTTTCGCCATGCTGATTCTCTTCGGCCTGGTGTTCAGCGTAAGCGTGGACGCGGCGGTATGCGGGCCTGAAATTGGCGAACTTACAAGTGTCAAAGCTGCAAGTAGCGAGACTGGTCAAGACTTGCCGGACAGCCCGAATGAGCAGCATGGCATCTGCGCCCACGGCCATTGCCATCATGGAGTCCAATTTGCAGGCAATGCGGATATCGGGGCCGGTGAGCGTTCATCCGGTGCACAGCATTTCTTCGAACCCGTCGGCCTGACTGCAGTCCAGCAAGCGATTTTGACGCCCCCTCCTCGAATCTGACGTCCAGTATTGCCGCCGCAATGTCGGCGCGCATTCGGCATGTCAGTAGAGGAAAAATCAATTCATGTTTGCCATTATTTGGCGAGGCGCCCTTTTTGCAGGGCTGAGCCTCGCAGTACTGCCCGGTGCGGTGCGTGCACAAGAACGCGCGGTGTTGACGCTCGACGAAGCTCTCGCGCGTGCGGGGGTGGACGAAAGCGCGCAGGTGCAATCAGACAATCCGCGTTTGATCGGGCCGCAGGCCGAAACGGACGCGGCACGCGCGCTTATCGATCAGGCACGGCTTCGGCCAAATCCTGAGCTTGCCTTTGAAGCGGAGAACATCGCAGGAAGCGGTGCCTTTTCAGGGCTGCAAGCAACCGAATATACGCTGTCTTTGAGTCAGCGCCTCGAGCTAGGCGGCAAGCGGGGCGCACGCATTCGCTCGGCCGAGGCCGAGGCGCGCGTGGCAATGCTTTCTGGAGAATTGTCGGTCGCTGAGCTGAGTCGCATGGTGCGCGAACGCTACATCGAGGCGGTCGCTTCAGCTGCGCGACTGGAACTTGCCCGCGACGTAGTCGAACGCAATCGCGAACTCGCGCGTATAGCTGGCCTGCTTGTCGAAGTTGGCCGCGAGCCGCCGCTGCGCTCGCTTCGTGCAGAAGCGGCCCTTGCTGAAGCCGAGGCGGAGTTTGAAGCCGCGCGAGCTTCAGAGATAGCGGCGCGGAGCGCGTTGGTGGCGCTCTGGGGTGAAACGTCCCCTCCCCCGGACGTGCCATCGGCGTTTCCCGGGATCGAACCTCCTGCGATGCTTCTTGCATCGCCTTCTGCTTTGCGTCTCCAAGTCGCGCGTGCCGAACGCGAGGCGGCGGACGCTGCGATCGACAGGGAGCGCTCTTTGGGTGTTCCCGATCCGGCCATCTCCGCCGGTGTCAGGCGGTTCGAGGAAAGCAGGGATCAGGCCTTCCTAGTGGGCGTCTCGATTCCCCTTCCTTTCCGCAATCGCAATCAGGGTAACATCGCCGCTGCCGAGGCCCGCTTCCGCGCGGCCTCCGCACGCGAGGCTGTCGCCCGCGCGGATTTCGAACTCGAAGTAACCCAGGCGCGCGGCCGCTTTCTCGCCGCCGAGGCTCGTGTAGAGACTCTGTCCCAAACCTCCCTGCCTCAAGCGGAAGAAGCCTTGCGCCTCGTCCGGATTGGGTATCGCAACGGCAGGTTCCCGCTGATCGAGGTTCTGGCTGCGGCCGAAGCCCGCGATGCAATCCGAGAAGCCTTGATCCAAGCCCAGGAAGATCGCGGTCGCCTGGCGGCGCAGTTGATCTGGCTTGGCGCCCAATGAGGAAAATACCCATGAACCGTAAGCGTTTGGCCGTACTGATCGGCCTGATCATTCTTGTTTTTGCGGCTGCTGTAATGCTGTGGCCGGACAACGGCGCAGAACCGCACAGCGAAGAGGAAACCGAAGAAAGCGATCTCCCGGAAGGACTGGTCCTACTCGGCGAAGAGCAGATTCGAAGCTCCGAAATCATGGTCGAGACCGTTGGTGAGGGCTCGGCGGTAGAGCTAGTGTTCCCAGCCACAATCGCCGCTAGCCCCACAGGCAGCGCGCGGATCGATGCGCGAGCGGCGGGCGTGGTGCGGAGCGTTCAAAAAACGCTGGGTGATTACGTCCGGCAGGGTGAAACCATTGCGCGTATCGAAAGTGCGGAAGCGGCAGCTTTGGCATCGCAATTGAGCGCGGCGCGCGCGCGCGTCAACGAATTGTCAGCCGCCTATGAGCGCGAACGCCGGCTTTTCGAAGCCAATGTTACGGCGCGGCAGGATCTCGAAGCGGTGCGCGCCAATCTCCAGGTCGCCCAGTCAGAACTGTCCCGCGCGCAGGCAGCGGTTGCGGCAGCGGGCGTGAGTGGCGACGGTCGGTCTTTGGCGGTTACCAGCCCTCTTGCAGGACGGGTAACGGCGGCGCCTATTGTCCTTGGTTCGTTTGTCGATGCGGGAGAGGAACTCTACCAAATCGTGAATCCTAATGCGATGCAGATCGAAGTCGCGCTCCCCTCTGCAGAAGCGAGCCGTATTCAGCCAGGCGATGAAGCCACGCTGGAACTTGCAGAAAACCGCGAGATCGGAGCGCGGGTCCGCTCCGTCACGCCATCGCTCGATCCTGAGAGCCGCAGCGCGACGGCAGTCCTTTCGCTCACGCGGTCCATCCCCGGTCTTCAACCAGGGGCCTTCCTGCAAGCGCGCATCCGGCCTTCGGGCGAGGTCGACACGGGCCGCATGTCGGTGCCCGAAAGCGCGGTGCAGTCACTCGACGGCCAGGAAGTGGTTTTCGTGCGCACGCGCCGCGGCTTCCAGACCCGTCCGGTGGTGACCGGCGCACGTTCCGCAGGCCGCGTGGTGATCGAATCCGGTCTCGAAGCGAACTGGCGGATCGCAACCGAGAATGCCTTCCTGCTCAAAGCCGAACTCGAAAAAGAGGAAGCCGAACATGGACACTGATCGCATGCAGGAAACGGAGCACTCGCACCGCCACGGCCTGATCGGCATGATCCTAGACATGGCCGTGCGTTTTCGCTGGGCCATGGTCGTTTTGACGATCGGTGTTGCCATCTATGGCGTGATGAACCTTCTTCGGCTTCCCATTGACGCCGTACCCGACATTACGAACGTTCAGGTGCAGATCAATACCGAAGCGCCCGCCCTTTCCCCCTCCCAGGTCGAAACGCAGGTAACCTATCCGGTGGAAACCGGTCTCGCCGGGATCGATGGTCTGGAAATGACCCGTTCGATTTCGCGCAACGGGTTCAGCCAGGTTACTGCAATCTTCGAAGAAGGTACTGACATCTATTTCGCGCGGCAGCAGGTCAATGAGCGCCTGACGCCGATCACCGCTTCGCTGCCCGAAGGAGCAGAACCGGTAATGGGACCTATCTCGACCGGTCTGGGCGAAGTACTCATGTATACGATCGAGTTCGAGCATCCGGGGGGCAAGGAAGCACCGAAGGGCAATGCGGTCGGTTGGCAGTCCGACGGAAGCTTCGTTACCGAACGCGGTGACAGGCTGGATAGCGATGTCGCTAAGGCTGCTTATCTGCGTACCATTCAGGACTGGGTGGTCGCTCCACTCATGCGGTCGGTCGATGGCGTCGCCGGTGTCGATTCCATCGGGGGTTTCCGAAAGCAATATCTCGTACAGCCCGATCCTGCTCGCATGACAGGCTACGGGCTTTCATTCGATGAGGTGATCGATGCGCTGGAAGCCGCCAACCTTGCCGAAGGCGCGAATTTCGTCGAGCGATCAGGAGAAGCCCTGCTGGCTCGTGTCGATGCACGGCTCGGCAGTGTCCAGGACATCGAGCAAGCAGTCATATCTACACGTGGAGGCGTTCCCATTCGCGTGGGAGATGTCGCAACGGTCAGCATTGGCGGTGATCTCAGAACCGGGGCTGCATCGCTGAATGGCGACGAGGCTGTGGTTGGTACCGTCCTCATGCGGGCAGGAGAAAACAGCCGCACTGTTTCAGCCCAGGCCGCTGAGAGGCTTGACGAAGTCCGCGCCTCCCTGCCGCAAGGTGTGGTAGCCGAAATCGTCTACAATCGTTCGTCTCTCGTCGATGCAACGATCGCGACCGTCGAGAAGAATCTCGTCGAGGGTGCGCTGCTGGTCATAGCCATCCTGTTCCTTTTGCTCGGCAACATACGGGCCGCAATTATCGCCGCTCTGGTTATCCCTTTTTCGATGCTGATGGCATCGATCGGCATGAACCGGCTCGGAGTGTCAGGCAATCTGATGAGTCTGGGCGCGCTTGACTTCGGTCTGATCGTCGATGGGGCCGTGATTATCGTCGAGAATAGTGTGGCACGTCTTGCGGCCAGACAGGAGCATGAGGGCCGGCTCCTGACACTTGGCGAACGGCTGACGGAAACGCGGCTTGCCGCGCAGGAGATGATCAAGCCGACTGTCTATGGTCAGGCGATTATCCTTCTGGTGTTCGCACCGTTGCTGACCTTCACCGGAGTCGAGGGCAAGACGTTCTCGCCGATGGCCATCACGGTCATGCTGGCGCTCGCGTCGGCATTCGTACTCTCGCTGACTTTCGTCCCGGCGATGATCGCGATCCTGCTGAACAAAAAACTGACGGAGAAGGAAGTCAAACCGATCCGGATCGCCAAGGAACGCTATGGGCCTCTTGTCCGCAAAGCCATCGCCCGCCCTTGGCCGGTGATCGGGGCCGGTGCCGGCATTTTTGCCGTTGCTGCTCTGGTGTTCAGTTTCCTTGGCAGCGAGTTTACACCGCAGCTCGACGAGCGCGATATCGCGGTGCAATCATTGCGAATCCCTTCCACATCTCTCGAGCGGTCTCTGGCGATGCAGCGGCGAGTAGAAGATCGATTGGAGGAATTTCCGCAAGTGCAGCTTGTATTCTCACGTACCGGTACTGCGGAAGTGGCCAGCGACCCGATGCCGCCCAACGCCTCCGATGCGTATGTGATCCTGAAGCCGCGCGATGAATGGCCTGACCCGGATCTTTCGAAAGATGATCTGGTGGCAGAAATGGAGAGTGCTCTGGGAGGCCTGGTTGGCAATCTCTATGAGTTCAGCCAACCAATCGAACTTCGCTTCAACGAACTGATCGCTGGCGTGCGCGGCGATGTCGCGGTCAAGATCTACGGCGACGACCTGACCGCCATGACCTCGGCAGCGAACGAGGTCGCCGGGATTTTGCGCGAGGTCGAGGGAGCTGCGGATGTTAAAGTCCAGCAGGTCACCGGTTTCCCAACGCTTGATATTGCCTTCGATCGTCCAACGATCGCTCGATATGGGCTGAAGGTCGAAGACGTCGCTCAATCCGTCGCAATTGCTTTGGGCGGGCGGCCTGCCGGGCTGGTCTTTGAAGGCGATCGAAGGTTCGAGGTCGTCGTTCGGCTTTCGGATGCGACACGCGATGATTTCGATCAGCTTGGTGCATTGCCGGTGCTGCTTCCGAACGGAGCGACCATACCGCTGCGCTCGGTCGCCGAATTCCGGGTTGTGGATGGCCTTGCCGAAGTCCGCCGTGAACAGGGACGCAGGCTGGTGATCGTTTCCTCCAATGTGCGCGAGCGCGATCTTGGCTCCTTCGTTGAGGAAGCGAGGGCGAATGTCGAGGCGCAGGTCGAATTGCCCGCTGCAGCCTTCATCGAGTGGGGCGGCCAGTACCAGAACCTTCAGGCTGCGCAGGAACGGTTGCATATCGTTATCCCGATCGCTTTCGCGGTTATACTCCTGTTGCTCTATATGGCAGTCGGAGGCTGGGTTCCCGCTCTGGCTGTTTTCAGCGCGATCCCGCTCGCCCTCGCTGGCGGCATCTTCTCGCTGGCTCTGCGCGGAATGCCGTTTTCGGTTTCGGCGGCAGTCGGGTTCATCGCCCTCTCGGGCGTGGCGACCCTCAACGGTCTCGTGATGGTGACTGCAATACGCCAGCGTCTGGACAAGGGGATGGCGCTCGATGAGGCCATCGTGGAAGGCGGACTGGCGCGCTTGCGTCCAGTATTGATGACGGCTCTGGTCGCGTCGCTCGGGTTTGTCCCCATGGCGATCGCGACCGGCACTGGAGCGGAGGTTCAACGGCCTCTGGCAACGGTGGTCATTGGCGGTCTGATCACCGCCACTGCGCTCACCTTGTTCGTCCTTCCCGCGATCCTAAAGCTCGTCTTCGCCACCAGAAAGGATGACCGGACGTGGCGTCAACGCTGGTGGGACCGCCTGCGCCGCAACGTCACTCCCGAGGAACGGCAAGAGCTGCAAGAGGTTACGTGAATGGAGAGTATCAATGATTACTAGCCAGCTCAGAGTGACCCTTGCCGGCGCCCTGATACTTTCAAGTGTTCCAGCATCGGCGCAGGATCAGAGCACGCTTGTTCCGATCGCCGGTGTCTGGAGCCTTGGTGAAACGCGGTCTTGTGATAGCGGACCGGCCTGGGTGTTTTTCGCAGATGGCTATTATGCCGAAGTGCAGCTTCCGGACGGTGCCCCCGCCGCCGTCGGAATTTGGCGAGACGAGGGCGATGCCATCGCTTACACCCACGCGCACATGCCATTTGAAGGTCATGAACGGCCGATGCGGGTTCGTCATCTTACCATCGAAGAGCGCACCGCCGAAAAACTTACAACCCGCAACTATCGCGGTGTCACGCGCACGTTTCACCGCTGTCCAGCGAATTCGCTGAAAGTGCCGGCAGGTCAGGACGCACATTGACGCTTTCTTTACGCAATATGCGGGCTTCGCTAGTCCCTATTCGGGTTTCGCGAACCTGCAAGCTTACGGGTCTGCGGCACCGGGAGCGGTCAATTTCCAATGGGATGCAATAGGCAATGACACGAACCATCGAACTCGAAGTCTCACCGCTCCTTCCCGACATCCCCAGCGAAACCGACCATTGCATCGCTCGCTTGCAGTCTTTGCTCAACTCGCGGATCGGCGTGCACGAAGTCACGATATTGCCCGGCGAGAAAGATGCATCCGCCCGACTAGCGATATCATACGATGCCGATCGCCTGACTGTCCCCCGCATCAAGGAGTTGGCCCATGTGGCCGGAGCGGAAATCTCCGAACGCTACGGACACGTTGTCTGGCAAGCCGATGGCATCAATTCCACCCGCCGTGCCCAAACGGTCGCGGACCTGCTGGCGAGCAAACCCGGTATCCTCGAAGCAAATGCTGATGCGAGCGGGAGGTTCATCGCCGAATACGACCGTCAGCTAACCGATGAGCCTAGGATTGCGGGCGAGCTCAAGAACCTCGGCGTGTCGGTTCTGGCGGGCGATGTCGTCAGGAACGCCGAGCACTCTTCCAAAGACCATAGTCACGATGATGAAGATCATGCCGGACACAGTCATGGCGGAATCTTCGGCGCGAACACCGAACTCTATTTCTCGCTCGCCTCGGGCGCATTTCTCGCGACCGGGTTCGGGATTGAGAAACTATGGTCTGGGCATCCCGGATGGCTGCCATTCGCGTGCTATCTCGCAGCGTATTTCTTTGGCGGATTCTTTACCGTCCGAGAGGCGTGGGACAATCTGCGCCTCCGCCGGTTCGAAATCGACAGCCTCATGCTTGTCGCTGCTGCGGGCGCCGCCTTTCTTGGGGAATGGGCCGAAGGCGCGCTTCTGCTGTTCCTGTTCAGTTTCGGCCACGCGCTCGAACACTACGCGATGGGCCGCGCCAAGAGGGCGATCGAGGCGCTCGCCGAGCTCGCGCCGGAAACGGCACGAGTAAAGCGCGGAACTGACGTCGTTGAGGTTCCGGTCGAGAAGCTTGCGATTGGCGACGTGGTCATAGTGCGTCCGAATGAACGCCTTCCGGCCGATGGTTTCATCCTGGACGGCGTCAGTGCCATCAATCAGGCTCCGGTGACCGGTGAAAGCGTGCCGGTCGACAAGAGCGCGGTTTCGAATATCGCTTCTGCGCGCGCCAATCCTGACAATCTTGCGGATGACAATCGCGTCTTCGCAGGGACGATCAACGGATCGGGCGCGCTCGAAGTGGAAGTGACCCGGCGATCGAGCGATACGACGCTCGCCAAGGTCGTCCAAATGGTGAGCGAAGCCGAGGCTCAGCAATCTCCTACCCAGCGTTTCACGCAGCGCTTTGAGCGAATTTTTGTGCCCGCCGTGCTCGCTCTGGCCGGCCTGCTCCTTTTCGCCTGGGTTGTCATCGACGAGCCGTTCCGCGACAGTTTTTACCGGGCGATGGCGGTGCTTGTGGCTGCCAGCCCCTGCGCTTTGGCGATCGCCACCCCGAGCGCGGTCTTGTCCGGAGTAGCCAGAGCAGCACGCAGCGGTATTCTGGTAAAAGGCGGAGCGCCGCTCGAAGATCTTGGTGCGCTAAAGGCCATCGCGTTCGACAAGACGGGTACGCTTACAAAAGGTGAGCCCCGGATTACCGATGTTGTGGCAGCGCCCGGCGTAGCGGAACGAGAGTTGCTTGCGATTGCGTCCGCCGCCGAAAGCCTGAGCGATCATCCTCTGGCACAGGCGATCGTCAAGGATGGCCGCGAGCAGATCGGCGATGAGACACTACCCAAAGCGCGCGATCTTGAAAGCTTCACAGGCAAGGGCATCACCGCAATTGTTGGCGGGGAGCGGGTGTGGATCGGCAAGCTCGAGATGTTTGGCCAAGACGGCGTTCCTTCGCTCAGTGAGGGCCTGTCGGGAGAAATCGAGGCCATGCGCGAGCGTGGGCGGACAACAATGGGCGTTCGTTCGGAAACGCGCGATCTTGGAGCGATCGGTTTGCTCGACACGCCGCGGGCGGCAGCAAAGGCGACGCTCGAAGCGCTGCGCGGCCTCGGGATCACCCGAATGATCATGATCTCGGGCGACGATCAAAGAGTGGCCGATGCGGTTGGAAAGGATGTCGGCCTCGATGAGGCCTGGGGTAATCTCATGCCCGACGACAAGGTCGAGGCCATCCGCAAGCTTGCCGGTCAGGACAAGGTTGCGATGGTCGGAGACGGGGTTAACGATGCTCCTGCCATGGCGAATGCCACTGTCGGGATAGCAATGGGCGCTGCAGGCTCGGACGTTGCATTGGAAACAGCCGATGTCGCCCTTATGGCTGATGATCTTGCCCGGCTGCCTTTCGCCGTCGATCTGAGCCGGCAGACCCGCTCGATCATCCGGCAGAACATGATCGTCAGTCTCGGAATTGTCGCTGTGCTTATTCCGGCGACTATTTTCGGTCTCGGGATAGGCCCCGCTGTCGCGGTTCATGAAGGTTCGACATTGATCGTGGTCGCCAACGCGCTCCGGCTTCTGGCGTATAAAGAGAAGAGCGGTGCAAAGGCGATAATGGAGACGCAAGCATGAGCGGCGATGATAACTTCAATCTGGATACGTCTGACAAGCGCCGCACATTATGGATCGTCTTATGGCTTAACGTTGCGATTGCGGTCGGGTTTTTCGTCATGGGCTACTTTGGCGACTCGAATGCGCTGCTGGCCAACGGACTCGACAATTCGTCGGACGCGCTTGTCTACGCTCTCAGTCTCCTTGCGCTGAGTCGACCGCGCTCCTGGAAGCGAGGCGCAGCGCGCTTTTCTGGCGTCATGCTTTTGATCTTTGCCGGCGGAGTGATTGCTGATGCCGTCAGGCGGTTTGTTGAAGGTTCTGAGCCGGGTGGCATCCTGATGATCGCGATGGCTGCCGTCGCGGGCATAGTGAACCTCTATTGCCTTCGCCTGTTGCAAAAGATGCAGAACAAGGACGTCAACATGCGGGCCGCCACCACATTCAGCTTCAATGACTTCATTTCGAACGGCGGGATTATCATCGCTGGCGTCATCGTTATGATCACAGGCGCGAACTGGCCGGACCTTGTGGTCGGCATCGCTGTGGCTGGCATAGCTCTTTACGGCGGGATCGATATCCTGCGCGACGCGCACAGTGACAAGCACGACGAAGCGGGAACGGTTCATGGCGAAACACGGGAATGAGCCTCGTCCACGAGATATTTGTAACTGAGGATTTGTCGGCGATCCTGACCTTGGCGATGCTGGCAAGCCTCGGCCTGGGTGCTGGCGTTGTCTGGGAAGAAAAGCACGGGCCTACCCCGAACGAAAATGGGTTCGCGGCGGCCGTCCACTCTGGCGCCCTTGCCGCACTTGCGCTTGTTTTGACCGGTCCTGCAGTTGGACAAGCAAGGGGTGACTTCATAGACGCAGCCCTGCTCCCCGCTGGCGGGACTCTCTATCTTCTGGCGGTGCTGATCGGAGGCTGGGCTTCGCATCGCGACTCAGTTGGAACCCTGTCCGACGCCGTGGGAAGACGCGGGCCGAAGATGACCATTGCGCTTCAAGGCGGTATTGCGCTGGGGTTTGGTGGCATCGCTCTGGGTGCAGCAGCAGCCGTGTCTGTCTTCGCCGGTTTCGCAGCAACACTAGGGGTTGGAATCACCTTTTTCCTGGTGGGGCGAAAGACAACAGCCGGATTTCGCGACAGCGCGATGAAACGCATGGATCGTCTAGCGATCCATGTTTTTCTGTCACTCGCCTTTGTTGCCGCAGCGGTAGCCGGGTTTTGGCTTCTCCACGGCATGAGCGAAACAACCGACGCGCGGTTGGCAATTCTACTCGCAGGATACTTTCTTATCTGGTCGGTTCATTTTTTGCTGCAAATCCCGGGCAGACTGGGAGGTTTGAATTTGGCAGCACTCGCGGCCTTCATCTCCGGGCTTGCGATGTTCGGAATGATTGCAGTCGGATTTAACGCCGCGATCGGAGCAATCGATAATTCCGATGCGATCCTTCAGCATCCGGATACCGCCGGCAACGAAATCGTAAATAGCGGAGAGAAGTGATGGCGCACTCGCACGATCATACTGGCCACAGTCACGGCGAGGAAAACCTTAGCGATCGTCAGCTGATCCTCGCGGTCGCGATCAATGTCCTCCTGACCCTTGCCCAGATCGTCGGCGGCATCCTTTCGGGGTCACTGGCGCTTATCGCGGATGCATTGCACAACTTCAGCGATGCGGCCTCTCTTGGTCTTGCATGGTTTGCGCGGCGCATAGGCCGGCGGCCGGCGGACAAGCTGATGACCTTCGGCTACGCCCAGGGAGAAGTCGTCGCCGCGCTCATCAATCTGACGACCTTGCTGATCATCGGATTCTATCTGATCGTTGAGGCGATCAACCGTTTCGCCGCGCCGCAGCCGGTCGAAGGCTGGACCGTGATCTGGGTTGCCGGGATCGCACTTGTCATCGATCTCGTCACCGCATTCATTGTCTATCGCGGCGCGCATGACAGCATTAACATGAAGGCTGCCTTCCTGCATAATGTTTCGGACGCGCTGGCCTCGATCGGTGTGATCGTCGCCGGAGTGCTAATCATTCTATACGATCTCGTCGTCGCCGATCTCATCATCACTCTCATCATCGCGGCCTATGTCATCTGGCAGGGCGCGACGCTCCTACCGCGAACCGTTCGTCTGCTGATGGGAGCAGTGCCGGACGAGGTGGAATTTGATCAGATGGTTGAAAACCTGCGCGCGCTTGGCGGCGTGCAGGATATTCACCACGTCCATGTCTGGAATCTGGGAGAACATCACCGGGCGCTCGAAGCCCATCTCACTCTTGTTGATTACTCCCAAACAGCATTCGAGGGAGTCAAGCGACGCGCGCGGGCGATGCTGGAAAAGGATTTCGGCATCGCACATGCCACTTTCGAGCCCTGCCTCGCTACGGACTGCGATGATGCGCTGATCCCTGCCCACCCGGCACCCAACAACGGGAAAGACACGGCCGGTGATTAAGCTTTCGCTGGCCTGTTCCTGCCCGACCGTTCGCAGACCCTGAGCCCTCATCGCGCGCCGGTCACGGACGGTATTGCAGTCCGGAACCGATGCACCGCGAGCCGCCCTAACCCGATATGGGCATAAAAGCCTACTACTGCTATTGCGAATACGTCTCAATAGCAGTAGTAGGCTGGTAAATGTCTCGAAAGGATTCTTCACAGGTATCGCGCTACCGCCTCGCTCATAGCAATTGCACTGGCCGCCCCTGCTTACGCCAATGAAAAAGACCCGACCGATGAGCGGCAATCGCAGGACGGGATAGCAAACCCAAGCGAATCGATTATCGTGATTGGCGGTCGCATCGATGCGTATGAAGTGGCCGGTGCGGCGGACCTAATCGATGGCGAGGAACTGAGCGAATTCGAGCATGGTGACGTCAACCGTGTCCTGCGCCAGGTGCCGGGGGTCAACATTCAGGAAGAGGACAGTTTCGGGCTATTCCCGAATATTGGCTTGCGCGGCGCGCCGGTCGAACGGTCGAGCAACATCACCTTGATGGAAGATGGCGTTCTTATTGCCCCTGCCCCCTACGCCGCTCCGGCCGCGTATTACTTCCCTGCGATCGGTCGAATGGATGCAGTCGAAGTGATCAAGGGCGCGGGCTCGGTACGCTATGGTCCTCGCACGATCGGCGGGGCCATCAATTTCCGATCGACTCCGATACCGACCGAGAGCCTTGCTGGCGAAGCCTCCGGACAGCTTGGTTCTCGCGGCTATTATCAGGGTCATGGCTGGATTGGCGCTAGCGCCGGCAATTTCGGGGCGCTGGTGGAAAGCTATCAGCAAGGCAGTGACGGGTTCAAGACGATAGATGGGCTTCCCGGCGCTGAGACCGGTTTTCAACGTCAGGACTATCGCGCCCGCTTCGCCGTCCACACCAGCCCAGATTCGCCGGTCGATGCGCGCCTCGAGTTCGCCTATGGTCGATCAGAACTTGAGGCGAACGAAACCTATTTGGGCCTCGCCGACGCGGATTTCGCGAGCGATCCGTACCGGCGCTATTCGGCCAGCCAACGCGACGTTTTCACGGGCGAGCACGATCAATATCGGCTCACCGGCACCCTCCGGTTGCCCGACGACACGCAGTTCGCGGTTACCCTATATCGCAACGATTTCACACGAAGTTGGTCGAAGCTACAGGACATCGATTTCGATGGTGATGGCAGCTTTGATGCCATCCAACCCGTTTTCGATGCTCCCTCCTCAAACGAGAGAGGCCTCGCAATCCTGCGAGGCGCAGAGTGCGCTGAAGGTGCCCTTCGCATTCGCAACAACAACCGCGTCTATCGGAGCGAAGGCGTCCAGCTTTCGTTCGAAAGACCTTTCGAGACCGGCGAGGTCAGGCACAACCTGGCTGCGTCGCTCCGGTATCACGAGGATGAAGAAGACCGGTTGCAGAATGAGGAATTCTATACGCAAACGGATGGAGATCTCGTTTTCGTCCGGCAGACGGCTCCGGGCGCTCAAGCCAATCGCGAGGCGAAGGCGAAGGCGATCGCTTTCTATCTGGAGGACCGGATCGAGATCGGCGGGCTTACTCTGACACCCGGCATTCGGTACGAAGGCATCGACCTTACCCGACTGGACTATGATCGAGCCGACCCCGCTCGTCTCGATGGACCTTCGCGCATACGTAAGACCAACATTGACGAATGGCTTCCCGCACTCGGTGCAACCTATGCACTGGGAGACGTGCTGTTGATTGCAGGCGCTTCGCGCGGTTTTTCTCCCCCCGGGCCAGGAAATCCGGAGGCGCGAGCCGAGAAAAGCTGGAACTATGAATTTGGTGGGCGTTTTCGGAATGGCGCCATTCAAGCTTCCGCGATTGCGTTTTATTCCGACTATTCCAATCTGCTCGGAAACTGCACACAATCCGTGGGGTGTAGCGTCGGGGATATTGGCGACCAGTTCAATGCTGGGGCCGTCTCCGTAAAGGGGTTGGAGCTGGCAGCTTCGACGGAGCATCAAGTGGGTAGGGAAATTTCAATTCCCTTCTCGGTGGTTTACACGCTCACCGACGCGCAATTCGAAAGCAGTTTCGAGAGTGCGTTCTTCGGTTCCGTGTCCCAGGGCGACGCACTCCCCTACATCGCTCGCCACCAATTCTATGCCGAAACGGGGCTCGCATTTGGACCGGCATCCTTGCTCGTGAGCGCCAATTACACATCGCAAGTACGCACCGAAGCAGGTAGCGGGGATATTTCGCCCGATGAGCGTATTGACGAAAGGATTGTCTTTGATCTCGCCGGCCGGTTTGCGCTGACGGAAGGTCTCTCTTTGTGTGCCAGAGTGGATAATCTGTTCGACAATGCTTATGCTGTAGCGCGTCGGCCTTCGGGTTTGAGACCGGGGGCTCCCCGGCGCTTCGTAGCAGGCGCTAGCGTGCGCTTCTGAGTATCTACGCCGGCCGATGATCGCGCAATCTTGTAGGAGGCGGGAGCGCCAGTGAGCATTTCCGCCCCACTAAATGCAGGTGAGGTCGAGACTCACGCAATCGATTGCGTCGACATTCGACGTGCCGCAGGCCACACACCCGCCAAAATATGAGGACGGCGGACACCTCCCCTCACGACAAATAGGATTATGCACATGACCCTCTCCATTGGCTCGACAGCCCCCGATTTCACAGCGGAAACGACCCAAGGCACCATCACCTTCCATGATTGGATGGGCGACAATTGGGCTATCCTGTTTTCTCATCCAAAGGCATTTACCCCGGTTTGTACGACCGAGCTGGGTTACATGGCCGGTCTCGGCGAGGAATTTGCCAAACGCGACACCAAGATTCTCGGCCTGTCGGTCGACAGCAGCCAAGACAATCGCGACTGGCTACCCGATATCGAGGCGCGGTCAGCGGCAATAAAGTCGATTACCCGGTGGTCGGCGACAGCGACCTGAAGGTGGCCAAACTCTACAATATGTTGCCCGCCGAGGAGACTGGCAGTGCGGAGCAAAGAACCGCAGCCGACAATGCTACCGTTCGCGCCGTCTATATCGTTGGCCCGGACAAAAAAATCCGTGCGATGCTACTTTATCCGATGAGCAGCGGACGCAATTTCGAAGAAGTGCTTCGATTGCTCGATTCAGTCCAGCTCACCGAAAGTAAAGGCGTGGCAACCCCGGTCAATTGGCAGAGTGGGGATGACGTCATCATTCCACCGTCTGTTTCCGATAAAGAAGCGAAAGCGCGCTTCCCGCAAGGTTTCACAACGCTGCGCCCCTATCTGCGCACGGTTAAAATCGACTGACCAGCGCAAGCGGATGTGGTGTATTTGGGCTCGAACTCAACAGGGGAACCCGCATGAAGCTAGACAAAAGCAGTCACGCAACTGCGGCTTCCGCCGCATTACGATTTGGCACCGACGAATTCGTAAGCGCATCCTGCCAGAAACTCGCGGAAATGGAGTTCGTTCAGCTCTCGGCGGGCTGGTAGCCACGGGCGGAATTCTTCGTATCGCGCGAGACGCCGAACGGTTTCGTAGCGAATATTCCGATTTCAATCAGCCATCGCGGCCAGCGCTCGGGGTGTTTCAGGCCAAGCAGGGCCATCCGGCCACCCGTCGGGAGAGCAGCCGAGGCGCGCTCGATGAGCCCAGCGTAATCAGGTGGCATTTCCAGTCCAAAGGTGCTGATGACTGCGCGGGTCTCGCTCGGAAAGCGGAAGGCGGCTACGTCTGACTGCACAAATTCGACATTGCTTGCTCGCAGGCGCTTCGCTCGTCGACGGGCTTGGTCGAGCATGCCTTGCGAAAGATCAACCAGCGTCACCTTGCCGCTTGGTCCTACGCTCTCAAGCAGAAACGCGAGGTTTGCGCCGGTGCCAGCACACAGATCGACCACATGGTCGCCGGCCTTGAGTTCAAGCCGGTCAACCAGATCGCGTCGCCAACGACCAAGACCGGCCCACCGAAACCCCGACACCAATCGGTCATAGATTCCCGCGTTCTTGTCGTAGAGGCGTTCAACCTGTTCATTGGATAGAATTGCCATGGCGCGTGCTAACGAGCCTCGTCCGAAGAGATCGTAAGGATCTCCGCGAGGTCGTCCGGGTAAGGCATTGGCGCGAATGCGCTCACGTTTGCGCGTCCGGTATTGCCCCAGGGGAGCCGTCCGGTGAGATTGCCAAGAGGGGCGAGCGCAAGACGCATGACCTGCCCCAGAATTTCCCGGCCATCGCGGGTTTCAACCGCATAGCCCAGCATCGCCATATGCGAGCGAAGATGCGGCCCGAAGAAGCCTTGGCCCAGAATGTGTTCCCGCTCGAGCGCGGTCCACGCCAAAGCCCGGTTACCAGACTGCCTGGCGGCACGGAAAACGCGCCGCTCAGCTTCGATAAGTTCGACAATGTCCTTCTTCGCCACAGGATTTCACCCGCTTCAGCGAGTTGCGCGATGCCTACACCCGCTCGCGCTCGAACGAGAGCGTCAGTGGCACGTCAACGAGCGACAGCATCGGCAGCGCCTTCAGCGAAGTCGACAACGCCTCGAAAACACTCCAGCAGCAGTTCGGGCTGTCGCGCCGCGCGGCCGACGACATTACTGTGTCCTGGTTCCTGAACGGGGATGCCGGTCTCGGGGTCAAAGGAGAACGAGGCTCGATCAAGGGCACCCTCGGGTTAAAGGGTGGTCGGAACCAGACCTGGACTGACAGTGATATCGGGATCGCCTCCGAGGATCGCTCGCGCATCATGGGCGCGCTGAGCCAGATCTCGGACAGTCGCAGCTGGTCGAGCACGCGCGAAGGCTTCCTGCGTGAAACGAGTTCGAGTTCGGAGGCGCTGGTGTCAAGCAGCTCGGCCGGGATCACCACGTCGATCACCGAAGCGCAGAGCTACACCCGCGAAGCGCGCCGAGCCGAGGAGATCGCCAGCCGCCTCGAGAACCAAGCAAGCTGGTACGAAAGTGCCAATGCCGCAGGCACGCTCAACCTCAGCCAGGCCTATCGCGAATGGGGCATGGCGGAGATCGATGGTAACCGCGACTACTATGGGCCGGTGCGCTTCGACGACATCGACTTCCAGATGAGTGCGCGAGGCCAGCAGCTCCAGGTGCGGTTCGTCGAAAGCTATGCGGACCAGCTCAACGCCGATATCGCGGACGACCTGGTTCTGCCGCCCTTTGCGCCCGTCGCTCGACCCGCGGTGGAGAGCGCAGATGGTGTCCGGGGATCGGTACGGCTTGGCGGGGTACAAGGAAGCCTAGGTGAACCTTCTAGCGAGCGCGAGGAAATCGCCCGAGATGTCGATCGGGTCCAGCAACAAGGGGAACGGCGGGTCGGGACCGTGAAAGGATACCTCGACGGCAAGACCCGCGATGCCAAGGGAGCCTCGGCTGAGGCGGCCGACGATGTGAAGGAATGGTAGCTCAGATCAGCCCGTCGTAGATGATCACATAGATCAAAAAGGCGAGGAACAGGACCCCGAACAGGATCAATCCAAGCTTGCCCCACGGGTCAGCCCAGGTCTTTTTCCAGGTGTAGGAAGTGAGACGGTTCTCGGCGATGGCCCGATCTACTTCGCGGAAGCCCTCCCAGCCCTCCTTGCCGCCCGGGGGTGTGTCGTCTGGATCGTTCATCGCTCATTCTCCTTCACAAGAAGGGAGCCGCCCTCTCCTCTTCTCAGCCCCATCTTGTTGCTGAGAAAATAGCCGAAAATCATCGGAAAAGCGAGCACGGTATCTTGGCTTGCAGGCCCGAAAATGAAAGGAGTTGGCATGGCAGGAAGATCACCTCAGAATAATGTCTTCGATTTTCACGCAGGAGTTCTCCGACAGAAGCAAGGCAAACGGCGCGGCCTTGCGCTGCTTGTTGCCGGAGGCTTACTCGTTGGCATTCTGGGCGGCATTCTTGGCATCTACTGGCCTTTTGGTTCGGCGATCGCTGAGGCACGAACCAAGCACAGCTTTGCCGTTTGCGGCATGGTCAGACGCACTTGTGTCATCGATGGCGACACGATCTGGCTCGAAGGCGTGAAGATCAGGATCGCGGATATCGACACGCCTGAAATTTCGCAGCCAAGATGCGATATCGAATACGATCTCGGCATAAGGGCACGCGACAGGTTGGTGGTTCTGCTCAATCAGGGAGAGTTCTCCGCCGTTCCAATCGGTAATCGAGACGAAGACCAGTACGGTCGTAAGCTCCGTGTCCTGATGCGCGATGGCCGCTCGATCGGCGACCAATTGGTCGCGGAAGGACTAGCACGAACCTGGTCCGGACGCAGGGAGCCATGGTGCTGATGCGCATCTGGCCGGACAGTGACGATCCCTTGCCGGGCAACGAGCGGGAATGGAAATTGAAGCTCGAAGCATGGCTGCTGGGTATTCCGATTGTCCTTATGCTCATCGCAGGCATCGGGTCACTCTTCTGATGCTCACCCGTGATCAGGAGCTTTGGGGCATGGCGCTGTGGGTGGATAAGCACCATGGCGACGCCGGAGGTGAATTCATTGCGTCGAAGATCGATCAGCTATACCAGGCCGGCGAGCAGGACGGGGCAAGACTTTGGCAGAATGTTGCCCGTCGCTATGAGCAACTTGTCGAGCGCAGGACCTATTCCTGATAGAACCTTGAGGATCTCTAGCGTCGACTGACTGCAGATAGGCTTCCAGCCGTTCAAGCGTTCGTCGACGCGGCCTTCGCCCTTGCCTGAGATCGAGTACGAATCGAGGATCGCCAACTGCGCGCCGGCCGAAGCGCGTTGCCGAAATATGGTGATCTTTCAGATGCTTTTCGATCCGTTCCAGCAAGGTCATAACCCTTTCGCTCCGACTCGCAAATCCCTTGTGTTCTTGTTATGTTCTTAGTAGGATCACATCCGCGAGTCTAGGAAAATTCCTACAATTGAGATTCGAAGGACAGACAGATGGAACATGTCAGGGAAGAGCTCGACCGGCTGATCCTCAAGGGCGGATATGGCTACGCCTCGATATCGCGGCTGCTTGGCCGCAACCCTGCCTATGTGCAGCAATTCATCAAGCGCGGTTCACCGCGAAAGCTCGATGACGAAGACCGAAAGACACTTGCCTGCTTCTTCGGCGTCGATGAGCAAGTGCTCGGCGGTCCCGCCAATCCAGTCAATGATGGTATGGTCGAGATCCCCGTTCTCGATGTGGAAGCATCTGCTGGATTCGGCGCGGTAGCTGCCAGTGAGACTGCACACACCCGGTTCGGGTTCGATGAGCGGTGGCTGCGGCACCTGACGTCGGCCAAGAGCGCCAGCCTGTCGATCGTCGGCGTAAAGGGTGACTCGATGGAGCCCACGCTCAGCGATGGTGACGAGGTCCTGGTCGACGCGTCAGACCATGGCTCACGATTGCGCGATGGAATCTACGTTTTGCGCGCTGATGATGCTCTGGTCGTTAAGCGTATTGCTATCAAGCCTGGTGGCCGACAAATCACAATCGCCAGCGACAACCCAGCTTATCCAACTTGGCACGACATGGACCGATCTGAGGTGCACGTCGTCGGTCGGGTCATCTGGTTTGGCCGAGCCTTGTAACGGCAGGACTTGGGCCGAAGGCGGACGGTCCGGTTCTGGTCGGGTAGACTGCAAAGCGGACATTCAGATCACGGTGCGAGAAACGGCCAGAGTGCAAGGCGAATGCTAAATTGTCCTAAGCCGTAGACTGAACTTCACAAACGCGTTGCAAGAAACAAATGGTGTGGGGTCTCTTTGTGTACGAATTCGACTTTGAAACCACGGCGGATCAGAGCCTTTCAACCTTAAACAGTTCTCGGAACAGCTAGCGCTATGGCTCTCGGCGGCCCGACAATGTCCGAGCAACGTTGGCACGCACCATCTGGTCACCAATTGATCAGCGGGAGTTGGTGACAATTCCAAGCATCCGACCATATCGGTCAGTGCCTTGGTGGTCCATGTAGCAGCGTGCCGAATTCGAAAGGGTCAGTTCTCGTTACCGTCCGCGGGATACAAGGCGCTCCAACGGTCGCGTATCTGCTCAATTCCCGCGTTCACAAGCGGACCAAGGAAATCCGCCGATCTGTCGACAATGCCTTCAGCGACCTGGTCGGCTGCCTCGCCAATGACCTTACTTCCGAGTGTTTTCAGCGCGCCTTTAACAACTGCTTTGACACTGTTGTCGGGTGCCCCGGCATCGACCAGCGCGGCCTTGATCGCCTGATGCTGATCGTCCGGGATGATACTCAGCATGAGGTCCGTCACAGCGCTGAGCGGCGCCCTGACCAGCGAAGAGTTGAAGGAGGTATCGGAAAAATGTCCAACCTCGCGGATCCGTTGTCGCATGTGCGCAATGGTTAGCGGATTCTCGATCTCCATCACGAAATAGTCGCCGTCCCTTGCAAACTTTGTCTCAATAAGTGCCTGTTTAACGAGGTCATCCAATCGCGCGCGGTCGCTCCCATGTCGGCGGATTTCCAGGTCAAAAATCAGTTGTGAAGCCTTGGTCCTCGTGACCTTCAAATCCGTCATCAGACTGTAAATCGTAGCCTCGGTCTGAAGGATGCCGAGATTGCGCAAAAGATCAAACACCCCGAGTTCGATCTCCCTTTTGGGTAAGGATCCAAACGCTGGCGTCATAAAGTTTTGCAGAAACGCTGCCGTTTCGGCCCGAAGTTCGGCTTCATCGACATCAGCTAGCGCGCCTTCAATATCCATTTGAGCACTCCATTCAATTTCGTCTCGCTACCGACGCAATATTCGGTTTTTCTGGCAACTCTTCGTTTCTCTCTTTAGCTATAGGTAAAGCGCAATTAAGTCGATGAAAACGAAAGCTGTCGCGCGCGGAGTGGCGAAGACAATAAATGCGAAATTTGTCGAAGCTTGAGCGCAGACCGAATGCTTTGATCAAACAGGGGATAAGATGTTTCGGTTCATCCACACCGCCGACTGGCAATTGGGAAAGCCCTATGCCTGGGCTGAGCCTGAAGTGCGCAGCGCCCTCACGGACGCGCGCTTCGATGCCATCGACACCATCGGTAAGTTGGCAAACGAGCATTCAGCAACTCATGTTCTAGTCGCAGGTGACGTCTTCGATACCGAAGGCCCGGACCCCCGGACGATCGTTCAGGCTCTCTCCCGAATGGAGCGGCATGCATGCCACTGGTGGTTGCTACCGGGAAATCATGACTTCGTCAGAGCTGGAGGTTTATGGGACCGGATCGAGGCGCGACTACCAGGCAACGTATACTTGATATCGGAGGCTCAGCCTTCGGAACTTGAAGGGGGTATGTGGCTGTTACCAGCACCGCTGGTTCATCGTCACCAGGATGACGACCCAACCGAAAAATTCGACACGATGAAAACTCCGGGCGCCAAACTACGCATAGGACTAGCGCATGGTTCGATCGTAGATTTTGGTGCCCAAGGCGAAACCAAGAACCAGATCGCCCCTGATCGTGCTGCGCGCTCCGGCCTTGACTATCTCGCGCTTGGTGATTGGCATGGTTCGCTGCAAGTAAATGCGCGGACCTGGTACTCAGGAACACCAGAGGTCGACCGTTTTCAGCGCGACGAACCGGGCAAAGCGCTGCTGGTCGAGCTTAAACAAAGTGCCGAACCCGTCGTTACCGAACTCCGAACAGGAAAGTACCAATGGCTGAAGCGCGACTGGCGCGTGGACGATGCCGCAGGGTTCGAAGCGCAACGTGCCCAACTTCTCGACGAGTGCAATCCTGCTGAAACGCTAGTTCGATTGACGCTGAGCGGCATAACGACACTGACCGACCGCGTCGCCATGCTGAGATCGCTCGAGGACGAACTTGCGCACAGGTTCCGCTACTTCGCCTTCTCAGCAACGGACCTCGTAGCGAAACCCAGCGACGACGATCTGGCGGCATTCGCCGCCGAAGGGATCTTGGGAACAGCAGCTTCGACCCTAAATGCTCGTATCCAGGAGGATGGGCCGGAAAGCCTGATCGCGCGAAGAGCGCTTGAAAGGCTTTTTGTCGAACACGCCAAGGCAATCGGCTCGTGAGTATGCAACTCGAACGCATCGTCGCGACCAACTTCCGGAAGTTCCGCGATCCTATGGTAATCGAAGGCCTCGGAAGCGGCCTCAACGTTGTCATCGAACCCAATGAAACTGGCAAATCCACGCTTCTCGAAGCCCTTCGCGCTGGCCTTTTTGTCCGGCACGGAACGAAAAATCAGCTCGCGCAATCCTTCATGCCTTTCGGCGAGAACGTAGCGCCCGAGGTCGAAATTGAGTTTCAGATTGACGGAGAGCGTTGGCGCGTCGCCAAGAAATTCCTCAAATCGCCTGCACTTGAGGTCCATGGGCCGAAAGGGCGCACTTCAGGGGACGCGGCGGAAGAAAAATTACAGGCGTTGCTTGGGTTCGAGCGCAGCACG
>ENA-ORDG01000206-ORDG01000206.1-marine-metagenome-genome-assembly--contig:-NODE-206-length-27130-cov-5.448786_pt1 | contig 27130 bp, 32 predicted proteins | sample MGYA00248629_ERZ508524 | MGnify/ENA primary metagenome ERZ508524 (study PRJEB26194, sample SAMN05421901) | marine metagenome | isolation source: East of Rio de Janeiro, Brazil, South Atlantic Ocean...
TAATGCTATGTGTTTGCTTTTCTTTCATTTTTTATTTCTATCTCTTGCAATCAGTACTGAACATTTGGCATTTGTGGTCAAATATTGGGATACAGAGCCCAATACTAAGCGTGAAAGTGCACCGTGACCCTGAGAGCCTACTACAATTAAATCTGCACCCCAATTTTCTGCTTTTTCATTAATAGTACTTTTGGGCAGTCCGCTAACAACACTTGTGGTTATGGTAAGTGCCTTGTTTTCGGCCTTGATTTTATCGGAAGCTTCTGAAACGATTTTGTTTCCCAATTTTTGAGCGTTACTTTTAATTTCTTCTATGTAATTTCCTATCTTGCCGCCCATAGTATGCAATCCCAGACCGGTTGTTTTAGGAAGTTCATAAACATTTATAATATGAATTTCACTATTTGAGGATAAAGTCATTTTCTTAAGCTCGTTAATGGCTACTTCACTAAAATCTGAACCATCTATGGCCAATACAATTTTCATTTTTTTCGTCTTTTTAATCTCTGATTTCGGGTTTAATTCCACTAATTCTGTCCGAATTAGATTTACATGTCAAGCCAAAGAATTTAGTAATCGAATCATTTTGGATATTTCATTTCCAACCTCTCTTATAAACTAGTTGTATTGCATAAGCTTAAGCTTTTTGGTTTTTAAATAATCCACTGTTTCTTTTACCGATAGTGGATACGTAGCATTTCCTGTGCGTACATAAAAAGTGGTGTTTCCTTCATCACTCACATAAACCGGTTCGTTGGAAGGTTCGATATCCACCACGCACACATCTTTCTCATCAATACTGTAGAACGAAATATGGTTGCTGAAACAAGCCTCGTGACCCAATTGTGTAGAGATAATCCTGAACACCGCACGTTCATACCCATCCATGTTTTTATGCTTTAGGGTTTTATAATCTTTTTCCAATCCCAGAACATTTCCGTCGTCATCAACACCAATTATAAGTTTTCCACCCTTGGCATTCATAAAGCCCACAATGGTTTTGGCAATGACCAACTCCAGTTCCCGATTGGTTGTTTTACGGTAATAATCATAGCGTATGGAAGATTTGAATTCCACCCGTTCATTTTCACCGGCCTGGATTAATTCTTCAATATCACGAACAAGCAGCCGCTGTTGTGTGCCAATAATTTCATTTTTCTTTTTCAGGTTTATCCAGAATAAACCTGAAACTATCCCCAAGAATCCTCCCAATAAAGTTAAGAGTCCGCCCATGCCCCGCATATTGAAACTGAAAGATTCCAAAAAACGTTCTTCTAAGACTTGCTGAAACAAGGGGAAAGAGAAGGGCGTATCACTGAACTCAAACCAGTAGATTACCATTGTAAAAGGGTGTACCAGGAAATAAAAAATACCTGTCCCAATAAATAAATGAGTCAAAATGATCTTAATATTTTTATAAGTATTACTGTTTATCATTTTTAGCGGTTTATGAATCTTTGATATAATTATGTTCTAAATTCAAGAGGGCCTTATCTAAACTTTCGATTAAACAATCCTATTTAATGCAAAATCATCTGTTTTTTATTTGGGCATTATAAAATGCCGCAATACACGCTCCAATCAACCAGCCTAAAATGAAGCTTTGCACAATACCAAAAAATGCTTCTAATAGTGGCACGTCCATTCTTATAATATTACTGGTGTCCAGACCGTGTAAAAGGCTGTTGAAAAATATAATCGTTCCTTCCTGTCCTGCTGTAGCCATCACGATCATACAGCCCAAATAAATTAAGGATACTGTTAGACCGAGGGCAAAACCGAATTTTTTTACATTTAATCGATACATAATTTATATGTTTTAAGATTGGTTATCTGATTTTAATAATTTTTTGGATTCTTCAAATTCCTCCTTTGAAATTTCGCCCTTGGCAAACCTGTTTTTTAGGATGTCCAATGGCTTTTCTTTTTTTGGTTTTTGGTATGGGATATCAGTTGGGATAAAGAAAATCCAAATGATAAACGCCATCCAAATAATCCACCATATCAGGTGCATACCTCCGAAACTTCCGTCGTGAAAAAACATAATTTTTGATTTTAAGTTACTTTTATAGTTTTTCAATTGTGTAACCCTCAAGGTTGCTGAGTTGTTTTTGTAATTCATCTACTGAAAGCGTTTCCTTCATAGTGATGATTGTAGCTCCTTTTGGTGCCAGAAAAATTTCTGCCTTTTCAATCTTTGGATGTTCTTCCAATGTCTTTTTGACCCTGCTAATGCAGCCGCCGCAACTAATACCATTAATTTGAAATTTTCGTTTCATAACATAAATTTTAGTGATGTTGTCCTTCTTTTTTTTTATCCTTCTTTTTTAAGTTCTCATTGGACAATCCGTGCGTATGGCTCCCGTGCCGCATGGGCATTAACAAGTGTACTGCGAACATTATTATAATAAATGCAAAAAGCCAGGTGCCACCACCAATTCCAATAGATGGTGCTAAAAAGATGAGTAAAAGCGGCAGTCCACAACCGAGGACCATCCATAACCAGTGATTTTTCATTGTTTTTTATTTTAATTAATGTTTATTCCTCGCCTTTTTAAGACCTGAACTGGCTTATGTTGTAATTGGGGGATTATCAACACAAGCCTTAGGGAGTTCAGGCTTTAGGGTTTTTAATATTATAATTAACACGAAAGCTATCTGTTTTTATGCTACTTCATCTGCATAACTTTCGTTGTTATTTATATAATTTCATCATAGAAATTTCGTTTCCATTTTTCTGTGTTTTTATAGTCGCTCATACTCATTCCCACAATCTCTTTAAACTGTCTTGATAAATGGTTAATGCTACTATAATCCAGCATATATGCCACATCTGAAAAAGAATATTGTTTTAATTGAATAAGTTCTTTTACTTTTTCAATTTTCAGTTTTATAAAGTATTTTTCAATGGTGGTGTTTTCATTTTTAGAAAACAGCCTGCTCAGTATTTTATAATCCCTGTTGAGCGTAGAAGACAAATGTTCTGAAGTATTTGTTTTCAAATGAAGTGGTAACTGAGTAAGCAGTTGGATTAGAATGATTTTTACTTTTTCAACCAGCATTTCCCCTTCACTTTGTACTATTTCAAAATCATTGGAATGAAGTACTTTGGTAACTTTATACGTAACCTCGGTGTTGGTGTTTTTTGAAGATTCAACCAATAGTTTACCTAATTCCAAAGAGAGTACGGTTATTCCCATCTCTTCCAGTTCTTGCGTTATTACTTTTAGACAACGGCTACATACCATATTCTTTATCCAGAATTCTCTCTGTAAATCCATAGTATTAATTATTTATTCTTAGAATGGTATTTATTCTAATAGATTATAAATTTCTGTTTTTCAAATAGTTGAAAGTGTGGTATGCTCAGGATAGAGCGCACCAGTTGTTAGCCTTTGCGTAGTACAGGCCAACATATAAGGTAGGTTGTTTGAAAAAGAACCTACTTAGGATGAAATCAAATTAAATATACCTCGTGGAGTACTTGAAAATCTTTCGGTATGAGGGGTGGGTCATAATCCCTAAAAGGGATTATATTTTGTTCCAACCCTTCGAATAGATTTACGTAAGTGTAAAAAAATGTGTGTAGGAAAATCAGTTTATGATTTTCCATCTCAAATGAAGCTTTTTGAAAGTTATCGCCACTTTCTTTAACTATAGATTTATTAGCACAGCAACCTTTTTTTTCGAACGAACATTTTTTTGAAGGATTGGTCTGAGCCTTCACCGCATTATCACAAACCTGAGCTTTATTTAAAACCGCCATATCCACGAGTTTATCACAGCAGAAATGCATATTCACAGTAAAAGACGATGAAGCAAACATTACTGCAAGTACCAATGAAACAGCTATTATTTTATTAAAGCTTTGCATAATACGAATATAAAAAAAATTAACAAATGTTAACTAATTTTTAATAATGAATTTTTTAGAACTTATTTTTGCCGAACATACTGCAAAAAAGAAAATAAAAATATGATATTTATCATATTTTTAGAAGTTTGATTCTTTTATTTTTGTCGAAAATAGTATAGGAAGTAAAAGTTTAACATAACGAAAAGAATTATTAATGTTTTTATATTTCGTTGTTTTATATATATTTGCAATCTTATGAAATCGTTTTTCCATAAAATATTATCTGTAGCCTTGGCGAGTTTGGTATTTGTTACCACTATGTCGTTTACTGTAAATATGCATTATTGTGGAGATTCATTGGTTGATTTTGCTTTATTTCATAATGCTCAAACCTGTGGTATGGAAAATCAATCATCCCAAAAAAGTTGTGAAGCAGGTTTTTCGGAAAAATCTTGCTGTTCAGATGCACAAATAGTGAATGACGGTCAAGATGATTTAAAAACATCTTACACCAATTTAAGCTTTGAGCATCAAGCCTTTGTTGCTACTTTCTTTTATACTTATATTAATCTTTTTGATGGACTGGATAAGAACATTGTACCATTTAGAGATTATGCGGTTCCCTTTCTCATACGGGATATACAAAAACTGCACGAGACGTATTTAATTTGATTTTAAACAGTTTCCGATAAATATCGGAATAATTAGCCCTATGGTCAATACTATTTTGGGCTCAATTTCTTGTGTTTAATGTTTTGATTTTATCAAGATATTATTCGATGTATAACTATTTAATAATCATTGTAATGCTGAATAAAAGCATCAAATTTTTAATCGAGAACAAGCTAGTAGCCGTTCTACTACTTGCACTTTTTATTGCTTGGGGAGTCGTAAACGCCCCGTTTGAATGGAATACAGGCTCACTTCCTCGAGACCCTGTTGCCGTAGATGCCATACCAGATATTGGCGAAAACCAACAAATTGTATTTACTAAATGGGATGGTCGTTCCCCTCAAGATATTGAGGATCAAATTACTTATCCTCTAACCACATCGCTTCTTGGTATTCCAGGGGTTAAAACAATACGTAGTTCATCTATGTTCGGGTTTTCGAGCATTTATATCATTTTCGAAGAAGATATTGAATTTTATTGGAGCAGAAGCCGAATACTTGAAAAATTAAACTCATTACCAGCCGGACTTCTACCAGAAGGCGTTAATCCAGCTCTAGGTCCCGATGCCACAGGATTAGGGCAAATATATTGGTACACCCTTGAGGGACGTGATAAAGATGGTAATGTTACAGGTGGATGGGATTTACAGGAATTACGAAGCATTCAGGATTTCTACGTAAAATACGCACTGTCTTCGGCGAGTGGTGTTTCCGAAGTGGCTTCCATCGGCGGATATGTTTTGGAATATCAAGTGGATGTTAATCCCGAATTAATGCGGCAATACAACATAGGCTTGAGTGAGGTTGTAAAAGCAGTAAAACAAAGCAACAAAGATGTTGGTGCACAAACGCTTGAAATCAACCAAGCTGAATACCTTATAAGAGGATTGGGTTATATTAAGAAACTATCTGATTTAGAAAACGCGGTAGTTACTTCAAAAGATTTTACATCCATCCGTATAAAGGATATTGCGAAAGTAACACACGGTCCTGCTACAAGAAGAGGCTTATTGGACAAGGAAGGAGCCGAGGTTGTTGGTGGTGTTGTAGTGGCTCGTTATGGGGCCAATCCTATGGAAGTCATCAACAATGTTAAAGAAAAAATAAACGAGTTAAGTTCTGGGCTTCCATCAAAAACATTAAGCGATGGGAGGACTTCGCAATTAACCATCGTACCCTTTTATGACAGAACAGAACTAATCCAAGAAACCTTGGGCACACTTGATGAAGCGCTAACTTTAGAGATATTGATAACCATTTTTGTGATTATCATAATGGTCTTCAATTTAAGGGCTTCCGTATTGATTTCCGGATTATTGCCTGTTGCGGTTTTGATGGTCTTTATTTCTATGAAACTGTTCAATGTAGATGCAAATATTGTCGCCTTATCTGGTATTGCAATTGCTATTGGAACTATGGTCGATGTGGGCGTTATCCTTTCGGAAAATGTCTTGCGGCATATTGATGAAAATGAAGAAAAGCTACCTATGAATACGGTAGTTTATAATGCGACTGCCGAAGTTTCTGGCGCCATCTTAACGGCAGTAATGACCACTATTATTAGTTTCATTCCTGTATTTACTATGATTGGTGCAGAAGGGAAATTGTTTAGGCCATTGGCATTTACAAAAACGGCAGCACTCACCGCAGCTCTTATTGTTGCCCTATTTTTAATTCCACCATTTGCGGCCTATTTATTTAAAAAGAGAAATTTAAAAACTTCTTTTAGTTATATGCTAAATGGAGCATTGATTGTTTTTGGCGTTTTGTCTTTAATTTTAGGCTATCCGCTTGGATTAATATTAGTTGCATTTGGCGTTGTTGGCTTCCTTTCACTAAAGGAAAAGATTACGTCAAAACGCGCCAACATCATCAATATATTTGTTTCGGCTTTTGCTATCATATTCCTATTGGCGGAATATTGGAGACCACTGGGAGTAGATAGAAGTATCCTTATAAACTTAATCTTCGTTGGTCTTATCTGTTTTGGTCTTTTGGGTGTATTTACACTTTTTAGAAATTATTATGTTCGAATTTTAAATTGGGCATTGCGCAATAAGCTGTTATTTCTTTCGATACCAACTGCCATTATAATTTTTGGAGTGATGATTATGCGTAATACTGGTAAAGAGTTTATGCCTTCACTCAATGAGGGTTCATTCCTGTTAATGCCCACTTCAATGCCACACGCAGGTGTGGAGGAAAATAAACGCGTCCTACAGCAACTCGATATGGCAGTAGCCAGTATCCCAGAAATTGAAACCATAGTCGGTAAATCTGGGCGTACAGAATCAGCATTAGACCCTGCACCGTTATCGATGTATGAGAATGTTATTCAATATAAATCTGAATATATTTTAAATGAAAATCGCAAAAGACAACGCTTTAAGGTAAACGAAGACGGCTTATTTGTTTTAAAGGATGGCAGTTTAGTAACCAACCCTAATAGCGAAATTGAAGTAGAAGATGATGACTATAAAGCCTCAAAAATTACAGACCCATTCTCTGTGACAAGTTCACAGCTCATTCCAGATGACGATGGAGAGTACTTTAGAAATTGGCGACCTGAAATTGAATCGCCAGACGATATTTGGAAAGAAATCGTAAGGGTTACAAAGCTTCCAGGTATTACTTCAGCACCAAAGCTACAACCCATAGAAACACGCTTGGTGATGCTACAGACTGGTATGCGAGCACCTATGGGCATTAAGGTGAAAGGACAGGATTTAAAAGAAATTGAGGCGTTTGGGGTACAATTGGAAGATATCTTAAAACAGGCCGAAGGCGTAAAAGAAGAAGCGGTCTTTGCCGACCGTATTGTGGGGAAACCCTACCTACTTATTGATATTGACAGAGAACGACTTGCGCGCTATGGTATAACCATAGAACAGGTACAGCAAGTTATCCAGGTCTCTGTAGGTGGTATGGTGCTCTCGCAAACGGTAGAAGGAAGAGAACGCTACGGCATTCGTGTGCGCTATCCCAGAGAATTACGTGCAAATCCAAATGACTTAAAAGACATTTATGTGCCTGTAGAAAAAGGGAGTCCGGTTCCGTTAAGTGAGTTGGCCACTATTAGATATGAGAAAGGGCCACAGGTTATAAAGAGTGAAGATACTTTTTTAGTTGGCTATGTCCTTTTTGATAAATTAGATGGTTTCGCCGAAGTAGATGTGGTGGAAAATGCCCAAGCCCTTATTCAAGAAAAAATTGACAATGGCGAATTGACCGTTCCAAAGGGTATCAATTATCAATTTACGGGAACGTATGAAAATCAGTTACGAGCAGAAAAAACATTGAGCGTGGTAGTACCTCTGGCTTTGGCTATTATTTTTCTAATCCTATATTTCCAGTTCCGTTCTGTTGGAACGTCATTAATGGTCTTTACTGGAATTGCTGTCGCCTTTGCGGGAGGTTTTTTAATGATATGGTTCTACGGCCAAGATTGGTTCTTAAACTTCAGCTTTTTCGGAGAAAATTTACGAGACCTTTTTCAAATGCACACCATTAATTTAAGTGTTGCCGTTTGGGTTGGTTTTATTGCCCTATTCGGTATTGCAACTGATGATGGTGTGGTTATGGCGACCTATCTCACTCAAACATTTGATAAAAACAAACCAACAGATAAATCTGGGATCAGAGCATCTGTAGTCGAAGCAGGGGAGAAACGAATTCGTCCCTGTTTGATGACGACCGCCACTACCATACTCGCTTTACTGCCCGTATTAACATCAACAGGTCGAGGGAGTGATATAATGATTCCTATGGCTATCCCATCTTTTGGAGGGATGCTCATAGCACTTGTGACCTTATTTGTAGTACCGGTTTTGTTTAGCTGGACAAAAGAATTTCAATTGAAAAGAACTATTAGATGAGATATATAATTGTAATAGCACTTGTTTTTATTGCTTTCGCGAAAGCTGATGCACAACAACTGGCATCCTATATTCAGGAAGCTGAAAAGAATAATCCAGAAATTCAAGCTTTTGAATTGCGCTACAACATAGCGGAAGAAAAGGTAAATGAAGCAGATTGGTTACCAAATACAGAGATTGGCGTAGGCTACTTTGTGAGCGAACCCGAAACCAGAACAGGTGCACAACGTGCACGCTTTTCGGTATCACAAATGCTACCTTGGTTTGGCACCATTACCGCAAGAGAAAATTATGCGAGTTCAATGGCAGATGCTCAATATGTGGATATTGTCATTGCGAAACGAAGGTTAGCACTATCAGTATCGCAATCCTATTACAAACTATATTCAATCAAGGCAAAACAACTTATTTTGGATGAAAACATTCAGTTGTTGGAAACCTATGAGCGTTTGGCATTGACCTCTGTAGAAGTTGGAAATGCCTCGGCTGTTGATGTGCTGCGGTTACAGATTCGGCAAAACGAACTGGTGCAGCAAAAGGAAGTCTTGGAACAAGATTACTTAGCAGAACAAACGGTATTTAATAATTTATTGAATCGCGACGAAACACTGGAAGTCCAAGTGCCACAAGAGTTGACTATTCCTGATGAAGAACCATTGGTCTCTAATGAGAACCTCAAACTCAATCCAGAGCTTTTAAAATATGATAAGCTGTACGAATCTGTTGAGCAGTCAGAAGCATTAAACCAAAAGGAGAGTGCACCAAACATTGGTTTTGGATTGGATTATGTTCCGGTTTCAGAACGTCCAGATATGAATTTTTCCGATAATGGTAAAGACATTGTGATGCCTATGGTTTCTATTTCAATTCCCATTTTCAATAATAAATATAAGTCTGTGACAAGACAAAATGAGTTGAAACAACTAGAAATAAAATCACAGAAAGAAGAGAGGCTCAATAACCTTGAAACACGTCTTGCACAAGCTATTTATAATAGAAATACAATGAGAATTAAGTTTAATGTACAAACCGATAATTTGAAACAGGCCATTGATGCCGAGGAAATTCTTATGAAAAACTACGAAACTGGAACTATAGATTTTAATGATGTGTTAGATGTACAGGAATTGCAGTTAAAGTTTCAAATCAATTTAATCGATTCCATTAAAGAGTATTTTACAGAATATGCTTTAATAAATTATTTAACAAGATAAAAAATTGAACTAGGCCAAATTGGCTTTTGAACACTAAAATAAAGAATTATGATTAGAAAGATAACAATACTATTTGTACTTCTCGTTTCATTTGAAAGTGTTGCACAAGTAGGAACCAACGGACAAGATAGAAAAGAAGAAGGACGACCTATTAAAGAGTATAACCTTACCATTGAAGAAAATAAAATGACGCTTGGTGGTGTTACTGCTAATGCAATGACTATCAATGGAGGTATCCCTGGGCCTGTTTTGGAATTTAATGAAGGAGACCTTGCTATAATCAACGTAACCAATAAAATGGATGAAGAAACTTCAGTGCATTGGCACGGATTGATACTTCCCAATTTTTACGATGGGGTTCCATATTTAACTACCCCACCGATTGAGCCAGGAACAACTTTCCAATACAGGATTCCAATCAACCAATCGGGAACATATTGGTACCATTCCCACACAATGCTACAAGAACAAAAAGGTGTTTATGGGTCTATTATCATTCATCCAAAAGAGAAAACCTTGGAATATGATAAAGATTTAGTCGTGGTATTATCAGATTGGACCAATGAAAAACCAATGAATGTATTACGAAACCTTAAAAGAGGTAACGAGTGGTATCAAGTTAAAAAAGGCACAGCAGTGCCATTAAGTAGGGTCATTTCAGAAGGTGCCTTTGGTGCTCAACTTAAATTTTGGAGAGACCGTATGGAAGGGGCTGATATTGCAGACATTTATTATCCCGCATTTTTGTCCAACGGTAAAAAACTGGCAGAGTATCCAGAATTTACGGCTGGCGAAAAAGTAAGGCTTCGCTTCATTAACGCATCGGCTTCTACCTATTATTGGATGGACTTTGGCGGAGGTAACCCAATGTTGGTTTCCAGTGATGGTGTTGACGTGCAACCCGTTTCCAAAAGCAGATTTCTCTTTGGCATAGCCGAAACGTATGATGTAATTGTAACTATTCCAGAAGGAACTATTGAAATTACCGCAACCGCTCAAGATGGTTCAGGTCATACCTCTATACAGTTAGGTAATGGCACTCTTTACCCAGCCAAAAGAATTGATAGACCTGATAAGGTAGCGATGATGAAGCAAATGGCTAAAATGGATATGAAAATGGGAGCACCTGCAATGGTTGGAAACAAGAAGAAGAATACACCCGAAGTTTTAATGCAGAAGTACGGAATGAAGATGAATATGAAGGACGGCGAGATGAAAATGGGGAACGATAAGATGTCGATGAAAGATGGCAAAATGAATGACCAAATGGATATGAAGATCGATGATACAATGGGAATGAAAAAAGACTCGATGTCAATGAGCCATAATGGAGCATCAAATAAAATGGAAGGTCATATGCACAATATGCCAATGATGCAGAAGGATTCTACTTCTTTTGATTATGAGGAGCGAAAGACATACTTCAACTATGATTTTTTAGAGGCAAAAGAAAAAACTGAATTTAAGGCAGATTTACCAGTAAATGAAGTGTTGCTTAACCTAACAGGTAATATGAATCGCTATGTATGGAGTATGAATGGGGTTCCATTATCAGAAACCGATAAGATAAATATAAAAGGAGGCGAGGTAACCAGAATTACATTAAATAACCTGACTATGATGCACCATCCAATGCACTTGCACGGTCATTACTTCAGGGTCATTAATGAAAAAGGAGAACGTTCCCCATTAAAGCATACCGTGAACGTACCACCAATGCAGAAAGTTATTATTGAATTTTATAACGAAGAGTATGGCGATTGGTTTTTTCATTGCCACATATTGTACCATATGATGGGTGGTATGGCAAGAGTGTTTAGTTACGATACCCCAAGGGATGATAGAATGAAAGATTATCCAGTTCAGAAACTTATTGATGAGACAGACCATTATTATTCGTGGGGATTGGCTCGTGCAGGTTCAAATTTTAATGAACTCTTTTTAACGTCGAGCAATATCCGAAATGAATTTGGTTTGAGAACAGAGTTCGATTACGACCAAAATCTTGAAGCCGAAATAAGTTATAATAGGTATCTGAACGATTGGGTACGTGTTTATGCAGGAGTAAATACCGAAACGTCAACACCAGATTCTTACGATACATTTAATACCGTAGGATTGGTTGGTGTAAAGTATTTTACGCCTTATAGATTTAATGTAGATGTGAGTATGGACCATCAGCTACGCCCAAGAATACGTTTGGACAGAGAATTATTGATTTTTCCAAGAATTTTTTTGGAAGGCGAATACGAATACAGAGCAGATTTTGGATGGGTCAATGATTTAGAGAATAATAAATCATTTGAAAGCGAAACACAATGGTTGGTAGGGGTTGCATACATTCTTTCGCGCAATTTTTCAATCCAAGCTAACTACAATAACCGATATGGATTGGGTGGTGGACTATTAGCAAGATTTTAAACAACTAAAAATTAAAAAAAGATGAACTATTATTTTAATAAAACAATCAATGGAACCTTCGAAGAGGTCATAGAGAAAGTGACACAAGGATTAAAGGAAGAAGGTTTTGGAATCCTTACAGAAATTGATGTAACAGAAACACTAAAGAAAAAACTGGATATAGACTTTAAAAAGTATAGGATTCTAGGGGCTTGCAATCCTCCCTATGCTCACAAAGCTTTGCAAGCAGAAGATAAAATTGGAACGATGTTGCCCTGCAATGTCATAGTTCAGGAAATTGAAGCAGGCACCATTGAAGTAGCAGCAGTAAACCCAATGGCATCGATGCAGGCAGTGGAGAATGAGAAGTTGAATGAGGTTGCCAATGAAATAACTGCAATGCTAGAAAACGTAATTGAAAAACTATAAAATACATTTCAAAAAGTAATACAAATAAACACAAACATAAATTAAAACAAAATGAGCAAATTAAAATCAACATTAGGTATAGTTGCAATAGCATTTATAACCTTAACAGCAATGTCTTGCAAAGACAACAAAAATGAACAAAATAATGCAGATGGGAACCATTCTGAAATGAGTGCTGATGAAGACCATTCAAAAATGAAACACGATAATAGTGATGAACACCACGATGGAGATAAGAAGGAAATGGCAATGAGTGGCGATGGTAATTCACAAGCTGTATTAAAGGACTACTTTAATCTTAAAAATGCGTTGGTTGCAGATGATAATGCTAAAGCAAAAACACTTGGTGCAACTCTGGCAACAACTTTAGGGAATTTTGATGTTTCATCAAATTTTTCCGACACTCAAAAAGCCGAATTAAAAGATATTATAGAAGATGCCGTAGAGCACGCAGAACACATCTCGGAAAGTGATATAGGTCATCAGCGAGAGCATTTTAAAATATTGAGCAAGGATGTATCTGATATGGTTGCAATTACAGGAACTGAAAACACCCTTTACCAACAGTTTTGCCCAATGTACGATGGCGGTAGTGCTTGGCTGAGTTTGAGCAAAGACATTAAGAATCCCTATTACGGAAGTCAAATGTTGAATTGCGGGAAGGTACAAAAAGAGATTAACTAATGAGGATTGTAAAAATCATAGCAATAATACTATTGGTGGCGTTTGTGGGAATTCAATTTATTCCCACTACACGCAATCAAAGTGATACTGTACCGTCAACTGATTTTATGCTGGTCAATAATGTACCAGAAACTATTCAAAAAAAGTTACAGGTATCCTGCTATGATTGCCACAGCAATAATACTCAATACCCTTGGTATAATAAGATTCAACCTGTTGCTTGGTTTTTGGAAGACCATATTAAAGAAGGCAAAGCTGAACTTAATTTCAACGAATGGGATTCATTATCCAGCCGAAGAAAAGCAAGTAAGTTAAGGTCTATTATCAAGCAGATTGAAAATGGCGAAATGCCTTTGGATTCTTACACTTTGATACATAGTGAGGCAACATTTACAGAAGCTGAAGCAGAAGAGTTAATCAATTTTATCACACAATTAAAAGATAGTTTATAAACAATAATTTAAAAGTAATTAAAATGAAAAATTTAAAAATGAGTATTGCAGCAATGCTATTGTTAGCAGTTTCTTTTACCAATGCACAGGAAAAAGAAAAAATGAACCACGATCACGGAGATATGAAAATGGACCATAGCAAAATGATGAATAAAAATAGTGACGCAAAAGCAGAAGCTATTTTAAGTGATTACTTTAATTTAAAAGATGCTTTAGTTGCGGACGATACAAAAAAGGCAGCACAAGCAGGAACAAAATTGGTAGCCTCTCTTAAAGCATTTGATATGGGTAGTTATACAAAAGAACAACAAAAAGAGCTTGCTGATATCATAGAAGATGCTACCGAGCACGCAGAACATATTTCTGAAAGTGCCATAGACCACCAGCGCGAACATTTTAAGACCTTAAGTAAGGACATAACAGATTTGGTAGCTATTACGGGAACAAAAAACACGCTTTACCAACAATTTTGCCCAATGTACGATAAAGGTAGTGCGTGGTTGAGTACCAGCAAAGAAGTAAAAAACCCATATTACGGTAGCAGAATGCTTAAATGTGGAAAAGTGCAAAAAACTATTCAATAAATAATCCCCTGCCTTTAATACTCTTTTAAATATACTGGTTTATTAGTTAACAGTAGCTTAGGAGATGACAGGGTTACCTGAATAGTTGTAAAGTCCTGTCGTGGGAAGGAAAACAATGTTGATGATTAGTGTTAGTTCCTTCCCAAGTCAGGCACAATGAACTTTTGAAAAAGAGAAGTTGATTTGGTTAATAGCAGCCTGCACAAGGGAGAGGGATTAAACCCTTAAAATAATAACATCTCTCTTCCTATGTCAGGCAATTAAAAATTTATGATGAAGAGAAGTTTAGTGAAGAGTACTTGATTGTGAGGGGTAAACATTTTGGTTGGTTTATTGGTTAATAAAGGTTGCCTCTCATTTTCAAGTATTATTTAAAGGATTTTGCATATAAAAAAGGATGATATAACAATGAAAGAGTGTTGCAAAGACGGGTGTCAAAATACAACTGAAAAGTCTGTAATTAGAAAATGGTTCAATTACATAATATATACCATACTAATCTTAATAGTTGGTGGTGCTTTGGCGCTTCAATTATTTAGTTAAGAAAATAAATTGAAAATGACTAAAGTGAACACAATAGAAAAATCTGAAAGAATTGGCTTTTACAAGCAACTGTTTAAAAAGGTATTGCTTACTGCAAGTATAGTGATTGCTCTATCGTTAAGTTATATACTATGGGTAGGTGTAGATTCAAGCAGTCTATTTCTACCTTTCTTAATTATTGGTTTAGCATTGGTCAAAACCATTTTTATCGTAAGGCTCACTTTTATACAGTTAAGTAAAATAATAGGCGAAAGTCATCAGCTAACCCACGTTCTTACTTTATTTGGGATATTGATTATTTTGATTGTCCTTTCATTTTCAGCAGATTATCACGCTTTATATACTTTGAACCCTGAAAATTTTAAATCGAGTACAGCGCTCAATGGCTCATTTTCATTACAGTTTTTTGAGTTTTTATATTTCAGCTTAATTACTTTTTCATCGGTTGGCTTCGGAGATATTGTGCCATTGAATATTGCAGGTAAACTATTGGTAATGATGGAAGTTTTATTGAGCTTTTTGGTATTGGTATTTGGTATTGCAAACATTAATAGAATTCACGTTAACAAATAACCCATTTAAAACTATAATTATGAAAGTACTTAAAATTATTACACTCGTAACTGTTCTTATTGCAACAGTCAGCATTACCAATGCACAGAATGATAAAGATTCTACGGATAAAGAAGGCGTAATCTCTGTAATGAAGTCATATAAGGATGCATTACAAAATTTAACGACCGAGGGGACATTTGAACTATTTACAGAAGATTCAAAAGTATTTGAATCTGGTGGTGTAGAAGGCTCGTATGCGCACTATATAGAACACCATTTGGGGCCTGAGTTGGGGCATTTCAAAAAATTTGAATTTTCAGATTATGAAATTGATGCGGAAGTAGATTTGCCTTATGCATTTACTACTGAAACCTACATCTACACTATCGTGCTCAATCCAGATGAAAAAGGCGAAAGTAGAACGATAAAGAAAAAAGGAGTAGCGACATCAATCTTAAAAAAGATGGATGGTAAATGGAAGATGATTAAAACACATTCTTCGTCAAGAAATGTAAAATAAAATTTTATGAAAGCACATATCTCTTTTAGTATTTTGTTTGGCACACTTCTTTTAATGGCTTGTAATCAAGAAAAAAAAGAAACCAAAACGAATTTGGAAAACTCAAAAACGGAAACTACATCGCAGTCACCAAAAAAATCATTAAGTCCACATACGTTAACGATGGCTATGATAGGCGATGCTCACATCCATATAGATTACTCATCCCCAGGAGTCCGCGACCGTATTGTTTTTGGCGGTTTACTTCCTTACGATGCTGTTTGGCAAGCTGGTGCACATATGGCAACTTGGATAGAAACAAACGAAGATTTAAGTATGGATGGAAAAAAATTGAAAGCAGGAAAATATGGTTTTTTTGTAATTCCTAATAAGGATGAATGGACGATTATTTTCAACACAAATTGGGATCAACACGGAAAAGACGAATATGACGAAAAAGATGACGTTTTACGATTTAATGTAATACCAAAAATTTCCGAGGATATTCAGGAGCATTTAGAATATAAAATAACCAAGACCAATAATACATCAGGCACTATTAGTATGAGTTGGGAAAAGGTTGCCATTGATTTTCCATTTGAAGTAACTAAATAATGGTTAAAAGAAAGACAGCTTTAAAAATTAGAAAAGCACACCGTTACTTGGGTATCTTTTTAGGTATCCAGTTCTTGATGTGGACCATTAGCGGAATGTATTTCAGCTGGACGGATATTGATGAAATACACGGAGACCAATTTAAGAAAGAAGAACCTAAAAAGGAATCTTTCAACAATTTGTTGGCTACGAATAAACTAAAAAAAGAGCAACCCATTCAAACTTTGGAATTACTGGAAATAGCTGGTAAACCTTATTATTGGATTAATGAGACCACACTTTTCAACGCAAGTACTGGAGATATAAAAAATGGTATTACTAGAGATGAAGCAAAACAAGTGGCTACTAGATATATGTTATCAGACCTCAAAATATCAGGTATTGAACTTATTGATGAAGTTGGAGACCATCACGAATATCGTGGTCGTCCACTTCCGGCGTATGAAATTTCGTATGAAACACCTCAAAATTTAAAGGCCTACGTGGCCATTGAAAATGGCGCATTTCAAACGGTAAGACACAGGGATTGGCGTTGGTTCGATTTCCTTTGGATGACACACACTATGGATTATCAAGGTAGAGACAACTTTAACACATTAGTATTGCGAGGGTTTTCACTATTAGGGTTGATTACTGTATTAAGTGGTTTTTTACTTTGGTACACTTCATCCCCAACCATTAGAAAAATAATTAAAAAGAAACGAAAATAAGTAACACTAAAATCAATATATAATGGAAAATTCAAATCAAAATTCAAAAAAAAACAATTACACAAAATTTGTAGGTATGCTGGCGGCATCATTTGTGGCAATGTACATTACAATGTACTTAAACTCTTATCAATTAGATCACGTCTATTTTAGTCTTACCCGATTTTATATGAGCTGTTTGGGTATTGCCGCTATGGCCATTATTATGTTTGTAACAATGCGTAATATGTACCAAAACAAAAAGAAAAATATAGCAATTGTTCTTGGAAGTATTGTTCTATTTGGTGGCGCGTTAGGCCTTGTGAGGGCACAGGCCCCAATTATTGGCGATGTGCTCTATATGAAAGCTATGATTCCGCATCACTCTATCGCCATTTTAACCAGTAAGCGAGCGGATATACAAGACCCGGAAGTGAAGAAATTAGCAGATGATATAATTAAAGCACAAGAAAAGGAAATTGCAGAAATGAAAGCAATGATTAAACGATTAGAAAATAACAAATAAAAACAAAGACAATGAAAAAAAACATCATTTATATAGGTATTGCCTTGATTGTTGGCCTTCTAGGTGGCTTTCTACTGTTCGGTGGAGATTCTACTGATAAGGCAACAAATAGTGCTAAAGACAATCACGAACATTCAGAAGAAATTGCTACTAATCAAATGTGGACCTGCTCTATGCACCCACAGATTATGCAACCGGAACCTGGAGATTGTCCTATTTGCGGAATGGATTTAATACCTGCTGAAGCAGGAGTAGATGGTCTTATGGCAGACCAGTTTAAAATGACAGATAATGCAATGGCATTGGCCAATATTCAAACATCCATTGTTGGTCAGGGAGAGATTGGAAATAATATCCTAAAATTATCTGGAAAGATAAAAGCCAATGAAGAATCTAATGCTGTACAGGTAACCTATTTTGGAGGTAGAATAGAACAATTATATGTTAATTCTACTGGAGAACGTGTAGGCGCAGGCCAGCGCTTGGCTACGATATATTCGCCAGACTTGGTTGCAGCACAGCAAGAATTGCTTACCGCATCATCCTTAAAAGAGTCGCAACCCGAATTGTACAAGGCTGTAAGGAATAAACTGAAATTATGGAAGCTTTCCGAAAAGCAAATTAACGCTATTGAGTCAGCTGGAAAAGTGCAAGAATACTTTCCAGTTTTTGCAACTGTATCAGGAACGGTAACAATGAAAATGGTTGAAGAAGGTGACTATGTAAAACAAGGACAGCCCTTATATAAAATAGCCAACCTCAATACGGTTTGGGCAGAATTTGATGCCTATGAGAATCAGATTGCTTCCTTGAAAGTTGGTCAAACCATTAAAGTGACTACCAATGCGTATCGCAATGAAGTATTTGATGCAAAAGTTTCATTTATTGACCCTTTATTAAATTCTTCTACACGTACCGTCGTAGTTAGAGCAGTACTTAATAATAAGAACGACCTATTTAAACCAGGTATGTTTGTCGAAGGTAAAATTGAAGGTGCTCAAGAAAGCACTTCAAGTAAAATAACAGTTCCTGCTACAGCTGTGATGTGGACTGGTGAACGTTCTGTAGTTTATATTAAAACTAATCCTAACGAAGCTGTTTTTGAAATGAGAGAGGTCTTACTCGGTAATGCCAATGGAGACACCTATACCATAATTGAAGGTCTTCAAAATGGTGATGAAGTGGTAACTAATGGCACGTTTACAGTAGATGCTGCTGCACAATTACAAGGCAAAAAATCTATGATGAACACTGCTGGTGGCAAAACAATGACCGGTCACGAAGGGCATTTAGGTATGCAAGGAAACAATTCTGATGATAGTAAGGGGAATACTGACCATTCAGAAATGAAAGAAAGGATAGCTGTTTCAAACAAATTTCAAGGCCAGTTAAAACAGGTGTTTGAGGATTATATTCTTTTGAAAGATGCTTTGGTTAATGATGATGCCAAAAGTGCACAGCAAGCAGGAAAACAAATAATACAATCCCTGAAAAATGTAGATATGAAGTTGTTGTCTGATGAAAAAGCACATAACCATTGGATGACCATTCAGAAGGAATTAAATACTTCGGCAAATGCTATTTCAAGTAATACGGATATTTCAAAACAAAGAGGGCATTTTAAGCATTTGTCTGCGCATATGATAAGTAGTGTACAGCTCTTTGGGGTCAATGAAAATGTTTATATCCAGTTTTGTCCAATGGCAGACAATAATAAGGGAGCGTACTGGATAAGTTTAGAGGAAGAAGTCCGTAACCCATATTATGGCGAAGCAATGTTAACCTGTGGTGAGGTTAGAGATACGTTAAAATAATCAGGGTTAGAGTTAATTGGTAAAAGCGGATTCTTCAGCCTTTAATATTTTAAAGAGGAGAAAGATGATGAGTGAAAGTAGAAGAAATAGAAGAAAAAACAAGAAAAATACATATAAACAGAAAAATCCGATTACAAAAAAAGATAAGGTTATCGGAATTTCAGCGATGATAGGATTATTTATTGCTGCTGTAATACTAATCATATATCTAAATTTAGATTTTATTAGGCATTTTTTCAACCTATGAATAATACCATCCACATTAAAAATATGGTCTGTCCGAGATGTATATCCGCAGTTTCCCAAATTTTGGTAGGATTGAACATTGATTACAAAGCTGTCAAGTTAGGAGAAGTAGAATTGGTTTCGATGCTCAATGAATTCGAAAAAAAATCTTTGCAAAAAAAGCTACAAAATGCAGGATTTAGTTTGATTGACGACCGTAAAAGTCTGCTTATCGAGCAAATGAAAAATTTGGTAATTGAGAAAATACATTATTCCAATGAAAAGACCGAATTAAAATGGGCAGATATTGTTACTGGCGAACTTAACTTGGATTACAAATATTTAAGTTCCCTATTCTCGTCAGTAGAAAGCATCACGTTTGAGCAATATATCATCAACCAAAAAATTGAACGAGTAAAAGAACTTATTGTTTATGATGAATTAACCTTGAGTGAAATAGCCTTTAAAATGAATTACAGTAGTGTTGCTTATTTAAGCAATCAGTTTAAAAAGCTAACAGGAATGACACCTTCGGAATTTAAAAAAAGCACTAATAAGAACCGTAAACCTTTGGATGAGATTTAAGGGGTTTTACCATTATAAGTGGGATATTTTAAATCTATGGATAATATAACGAGTTACTAATAAACTGAATTGAGATATCAAAATGAAATTAGACAGAAAGAAACATTGGGATACAGTTTACCAAACTAAAAATCCAGACCAGGTAAGTTGGACGCAAGAAATACCAAAAACTTCACTGAAGTTTATACGTTCGTTCAAACTAAATAAAAAGGCAAAAATTATAGACATTGGTGGTGGCGACAGTAAACTTGTTGACTATTTACTCAAGGAAGGGTATAATAACATTACTGTACTTGATATTTCAGAAAAAGCAATTGCGAAAGCTAAAAAAAGACTGGGAGAAAAGGCAAGTAAAGTAAATTGGATTGTAAGCGACATTGCCGAATTTGAACCAGATACATCTTTCGATGTTTGGCACGACAGAGCAACTTTTCATTTTCTTACAACAGATGACCAGATTAAAAAATATACTAACATAGCGACAAAATTTGTAAGAGGTTATTTAATAATAGGAACCTTTTCACAAAACGGACCAAAAAAATGTAGCGGACTTGAAATAAAACAATACAATGAAGAGGAATTAACATCGGAATTAAAAAAAGGATTTGACAAAATTCGCTGTGTATCAGAGGACCACACAACACCATTCAACACCATACAGAATTTTCTGTTTTGTAGTTTTAAAAGACAATTAACTGTAAAGCCAGCAATACCTTCACCTACAAGCTAAAAGAACAGATGTACAATTCGGTAGTTTTAGTTTTTGCAAAACACAAATCAAAACAAAAGGAACATAATGATCAAAATTTACATATCATTCTTTTTTGTATTTAAGTATTTGCTTAAATAAGAAATAATTGTAACTTTGCCTTATGAAAAATAATTCTTGCATAAGACAACAGGCAGATATTGAACAGATAAACCGTTGTAAAAAGACAGTTTCAGAATTAAATGAATCGTTTGACTATTTGGCAAATGGACTTTCTTTAGTCGGAAATAATGTTCGGCTAAAAATTCTTTACCTACTCTTTGAGGAGAAACGACTTTGCGTTTGCGACTTAAGTGATATTCTCGAAATGAATATTTCTGCTATCTCTCAACATTTGAGAAAAATGAAGGACAGAAATTTATTGGAAACCGAAAGAGATGCTCAAACGATTTTTTACTCACTAACCCCTGAATATTCAACATTATTAAATCCGTTTTTTGAAATACTCGATAAAAACAAAGTTTTAGAAACGATATGAAACGTGAGAACAAATTAATTGGTGCAGGTTTACTTGCTGCTATTACAGCTTCATTATGTTGTATTACACCCGTTTTGGCTTTAATCGCTGGAACAAGTGGAATTGCCTCAACATTTTCTTGGCTTGAGCCTTTTAGACCTTATCTAATCGGGCTAACAATTTTAGTGCTCGGCTTTGCTTGGTATCAAAAACTAAAACCTCAAAAAGAAATCGATTGTGAATGCGATACGGACGACCTGCCTGCCGGTAAGGAAGGAAAACCAAAATTTATACAATCAAAAAAGTTTTTAGGAATTGTAACTGTATTTGCAATTATAATGCTGGCATTTCCATATTATTCATTCATTTTTTATCCAGATAATAAAAAAGAAGTAGTCATTGTAAACCAATCAAATATTCAAACTGTAAACTTTAATGTTCAAGGAATGACTTGTGCTGGGTGTGAAGAAAGCATAAAACACGCTGTAAATGAATTGGACGGTATTATAAATGTAACCCCTTCGTATGAAAAGGGAAATGCCATCGTAGAGTTTGATAAGTCTAAAACCTCTAAAGTAGCTATTGAAAAGGCAATTAATTCAACAGGATACAAAGTTATAAAAGATAAATAAACGCAAAATTACCCATTATGAAAAAACTATCAATAGTGCCTATTTTGGCTTTAATGCTGTTTTCTTTTCAGGCCAAATCACAAAGCAAGGAGGTTACAAATCAAGTTGTGGAAGTAGCTTCAAAGAAACATAATGCAATCACGGTGAAATTTAAAATTACAGGCATTACTTGTGCTGGTTGTTCCAATGCTATTTATAATGCATTAAAGGAAGTAGATGGTGTTTTGGAACATTCGGTTGAATACCCTGGAGATATTGCTGTTATTGAGTTTGATGGTTCAAAAACAAGTATCAAAGCCCTAAAACTTATCATAGAAAAGAAAGGGTTTAAGGCCGAAGTAATTAAAGGGAAGGTCTAATTTTTAATAAGTAAACAGTACCGATTTCAATGAAAAATACAGCTAAAATGAAAATCAAAATGCCTCAAAATAGAGAAACCATTACATTGGAAATTGAGGGTATGACCTGTGAAGGTTGTGCAACACATATCGAAAAGGATATGAACGCAACTGAAGGAGTTTTAAGTTCCACAGTTAACCACGAAACCGGAAAAGGCGAATTTAATTTTGATGCTGATAAGATGAGTAAGGCAAATGTAATAGATGCTATAAACAGCGTTGGTGATTGTTCGGTTGTAAATAATGTCGACGAGGAAGAGGTTTCCGCTGTAAATTCCAAAGGCCAAAATAAATTCGATTTAATAATTATTGGTGGTGGTTCAGCTGCATTTTCAGCAGCCATTAAAGCTGAAGGTTTAGGGCTCACAACACTTATGGTAAATGCAGGATTAGATTTTGGTGGCACTTGCGTAAATGTGGGTTGTGTACCGTCTAAAAACCTTATTCGGGCTGCCGAAACGGTACGTCTCGCTACGCATTCCAATTTTAAGGGTATAAAACCTAGAGGAGCAGACATTGATTTTACACAAATCATAAAAGATAAAAAAGCATTGGTTGCTTCACTTCAGCAACAAAAATATATGGATGTGGTAAGTGATTTTGAAAACCTGATAATGCGTACAGGTTGGGCTGAACTTGTTGATAATAAAACAATCCTTGTGGATGGAAAAGACACCTACACAGCAACCAACATTCTAATGGCAACAGGAGCAACTACCAATATTCCAAATATTGAAGGACTGAATGAGGTTGGTTATTTAACCAATGTGACCTTGTTCGATTTAGAGGAAAAACCTGAAAGTTTGACCATTATGGGAGCTGGTTATATTGGTTTGGAAATTGCGATGGCTTACAACAGATTGGGTGTAAAAGTACGTATCATTGAATTTACCGACAGGCCATTACGCAGTCAAACAAAAGATATTACAGATGTTTTGGTAGAACAAATGAATAGTGAAGGAATTGAAATCCTTCCAAACTTTAGAGCTTTTAAATTTGAAAAGAAAGGTAACGATACAATTATTCATTGTAATTGTCCTGATGGTTCCACAACTCAAATTGTTGAAAAAGGACATATTGTGGTGGCTACAGGGACGAAGCCTAACACCTCTAATTTAGGGCTTGAGAATATTGGCCTAAAGTTAACAGAAAGCGGCCATATTATTGTAAATGAAAAGATGGAAACCAATATTTCCAATATTTATGCAGCAGGCGACGTCACCATTACACCGGCATTTGTTTATACAGCAGCAACCGAAGGTAGTACAGCAGTGAACAATGCGTTTTCATCAACAAAAACAAGTATTGATTATTCATCATTACCTTGGGTAGTATTTACAGACCCTCAAATCGCAGGAGCAGGTATAGATGAAATTGAAGCAGAAAAAAAGGAAATTCCTTTTGAAGTCAGTAAACTTGATTTAATTCACGTTCCAAGAGCCTTGGCAGCTCAAGATACCAGAGGGTTCATAAAACTGATACGCAACACTGAAACCGATAAATTAATAGGCGCAAGAGTAGTTGCACTTGAAGGTGGTGAACTGATACAACAATTGAGTATGGCTATTAAATTTGGAATCACTGTAAAAGATTTAGCAGAAAGCTTTTATCCATATTTAACTTTAGGAGAATCTGTTAAACTGGCAGCGATTACCTTTGGGAAAGATGTTTCCAAATTAAGTTGCTGCGCGAGTTAAGTTTGAGTTATGAAAGGAGAACAGTACAAATTACCTACTGATTTAATCTTGGATATTAAATCCAGATTAAAAACTTTGAGTGGTCAAATAAACGGCATTGTTAAAATGCTTGATGAAGGAAAGGACCCCGAACAAATAAACATACAGTTCAGATCCATTGATAAGGGGATTCAAAAAGCACATTACTTACTGCTGGATGAAGTCTATCGAAAAGCACTTGCTATTGGAATTGTAAAGGCCGTGGACTCTTGCCCAGGAAATTGTGGCAATGAAGATAAAATTGAATATTTAAAAAGTGAATTCCCCAATTTGGAATTATCCGATTTGACCAATCGCTTAAAAGAAATCCAAACTATTGAAACCAGATTAAAAAACTACAACGAAAAAAAAGGTTAAAAAAAGTTTGGTGACCCCCTACCTCACGTTCTCATCTTTGTTCCATTATTAATTTAAACTTAAATAAGATGAAACGACAAATCGAGATTTTTACAGCAGGTTGCCCGGTATGCGAGCCTGTGGTGCAATTAGTAAAAGAGACAGCAGGAAAGGACTGCGAAATCACACTTCATAATCTGTCCGAGCAATGCGAAAGTAAAATCTGTGTTTCAAAAATGAAGGAATATGGGGTTACAAGAGTTCCCGCCATTGCTGTGGACGGAAAACTACTGAATTGCTGCACCAAAATCGAAATCACAAAAGAGGATTTGGTAAACGCGGGAATAGGAAGTTGTTAGGTATGGCAATTACTAAATGGAACAAAAAAACATCTATGGGGACTGCTGTATTTTCAGCAGTTTCCCTTAAACTATGCTGCTGGGGTCCTTTGCTACTTACAAGTGTAGCTGGTATTAGTGGAAGTTCTGTCTATTTTTCTTGGCTTATTGCCTTGAAACCTTATCTGTTGGTTATAGCATTTTTGTCATTGGGACTGGCCTTTTATCAGGTTTATAAAAAAAAGAAGGTGGACGATTGTGGTAACTGTGATATGGCTAAGCCATCATTTTTTAAGTCGAAATTCTATTTGTGGTTGGTTACAGTGTTTGTTGTTGTAATGACATTGGTTTCTTATTATCCACAAATATTTCATTCAACGGAGAAAGTAGGAATTGTTGCAACAAACAATACCGATATTCAAACTGTAAAGTTGAATATTGAAGGGATGGTATGCTCGGGTTGTGAAGAAAACATCAACCATTCGGTAAACAAAATTGACGGGGTTACAAATGTATCTACGTCTTTTGAAGAAGGGACTTCAATTATAGAATTTGATACCACTAAAACGAATGTCGATGAGATAAAAAAGGTCATTCAATCAAAAGGGTATTTGATTACAAATAGTAGAGACTGATAGACACGTATCCATTGCGGTGATAAAAGATAAATTAAAAACGACTTATCCAATTGGTAGTAATAATTCGTGAAGAGTAAATTCTACAAATCATTCAGCATATAACGTAACACATTACAGTCTTTTAATCCTGAAATTTGTAACATACAAATAAGAACGGATTTATGGAGACAATCAACATATTTGAAACCAAAAAGAAGAATCATAAACAGGGTGTGAAAGAATCATTTCCAGTTACGGGAATGACCTGTGCCTCTTGTGCAGCGAGTGTTGAATCTGTATTAAAACACACAGAAGGTGTGTTTGATGCAAGTGTTAATTTTGCCAATAGTTCCGTTCTTGTGGAATATGACAAGGAGTTGAGTCCAAATCAACTTCAAAACGCGCTTCGTGAGGTCGGTTACGATATTATAATTGATGCCGAAGACCCTTCGGAAGTACAGCAAGAACTTCAGCAAAAGCATTATCAGGACATAAAAAACCGTACTATCTGGTCGGCGATACTTACGCTACCCATTTTTGTGTTGGGAATGTTCTATATGCAATGGGAACCAGGTAAGTGGATTTCTTTGGTGTTGACTTTTCCAATTCTTTTTTGGTTCGGTCGTAGCTTTTTCATCAATGCTTTCAAGCAGGCCAAACACGGTAAAGCAAATATGGATACCTTGGTGGCGTTGAGTACCGGAATCGCCTTCCTCTTTAGTGTATTCAATACCTTTTTTCCTGAATTTTGGTTAAGTCGTGGCATCGAGCCTCACGTATATTACGAAGCGGCTACCGTGATTATCACCTTTATTTCCTTGGGGAAACTATTGGAAGAAAAGGCAAAATCAAATACATCTTCAGCCATTAAAAAACTAATGGGGCTTCAGCCTAAAACCCTTAAAATTATTGAGAATGGGGAAGAGAGGGAAATCCCTATTTCATCCGTACAGGTTGGTCAGACCATTTTGGTGCGTCCCGGAGAAAAGATTCCCGTGGATGGCGAAGTTTCCAAGGGAAGCTCATATGTAGATGAAAGTATGATTACTGGAGAACCCGTTCCAGTTCAGAAATCCCAAGGGGAAAAGGTATTCGCTGGTACCGTTAATCAAAAAGGAAGTTTTCAATTTACCGCTGAAAAAGTAGGTGGAGAAACCCTGCTTTCCCAAATCATTAAAATGGTTCAGCAAGCGCAAGGGAGTAAGGCACCCGTTCAAAAACTGGTCGATAAGATTGCCGGTATTTTCGTTCCTGTGGTATTGGGTATTTCCATTGTAACCTTCATTGTCTGGATGTCAGTAGGAGGCGATAATGCCTTTTCACAAGCCTTATTGACCTCTGTAGCAGTATTGGTAATCGCCTGTCCTTGTGCTTTGGGATTGGCAACACCTACCGCCATTATGGTGGGAATTGGTAAAGGCGCAGAAAATAATATCCTTATAAAGGATGCCGAAAGTTTAGAACTCGGTCATAAAGTGAATGCTGTCATTCTTGATAAAACAGGTACAATTACAGAAGGAAAACCTTTAGTAACTGATATATTTTGGAAGGATAAACTCGAAGATATCAACGAATACAAAAAAGTTCTTCTAGCTATTGAAGCACAATCAGAACACCCTTTGGCGGAAGC
>ENA-ORDG01000209-ORDG01000209.1-marine-metagenome-genome-assembly--contig:-NODE-209-length-27002-cov-9.296565_pt1 | contig 27002 bp, 29 predicted proteins | sample MGYA00248629_ERZ508524 | MGnify/ENA primary metagenome ERZ508524 (study PRJEB26194, sample SAMN05421901) | marine metagenome | isolation source: East of Rio de Janeiro, Brazil, South Atlantic Ocean...
TATAAATCGAATACTCACAGTGGAATGTAAGGACTATTACATCAAGATATGAGATTAGAAGAAAAATTTTAAGAGGCGGTTACCATAACAGAGACGTTACGTGCTTGGTGTATGGGAAACAAAAAACCCCGCTACTGCGGTACTCTTGCTTAAATCCTTTGGGTGTGGTTTATTTCATCAGCACGATCTTCTTGGTCTGGACAAACTCTCCTGCCTGTATTTTGTATAGATAAACACCAGCACTCACTAGTTTACCCGCATTGTTGGTCGCATCCCATATAACTGATTTAAAACCTGAATCTTGGGTTGAATTAACGAGTGTCTTTACTTTTTTCCCAAGTAAATCGTAGACTGTTATGTTTACAAAACTATTCTCTGGTAGTTCATATTGGAGTTTTGTTATTGGATTGAACGGGTTTGGATAATTTTGATAAATAAAATAAGTGTTCGGTAAAGAACTGTTATTCTCGAGTGATAAAGTAGGATTTCCCGCATTGACCCACGCCGTCTGCCAAATAGATGCTAAATCAATAATGGCAGAATGGACCACATCAATCGTGAGTGAATCGAGTTCTTCCCAAAGAATGTTATAATAGCTTGAATTATAGTTTGGATCTTGATCAGAGGCCAAATCATCTGCAGCCAGTATATCACTCACATACGGATAAATTTCTTCAATATATCGGAATGTTGAATCAATAACTGAATTCCAGTATACACTTGATGAATCTGGTAAGGGTAATTGGGATAAGTTGTCATTCATCATTTGGGTTTCGTATCTTGAATGGATACCATAATTACCTGAAGATTGACCATTGTAGTTTAAGGTAAGATGTAAAGGTTGGTGTGAATCCGCAACATAATGGCCCAATTCTGCAGCGACTTGCCAAACATCATCCCACTGCCCACTAGCCATAAGAGACGATAAACTATCTGTCCATTCTTCAATAACCCAAGGGACTGTTCCATAATCTATGATGACGTCATAGCCATATTGCGATACAGCATCGTCCCAGTTATGTGGAAATGTGCCTTCAAAAAATTCGGGATAATAATCGATATCTATATAATGATAATACCCAGGCAAATTATCTGAATCCGGATCGGTTGCATGTGAACGGATGTAGCTCTGGTAATCTTGAAAAAATGCCATTTCAGGCGGTAAGTAGTCCACCGCAAGTTCATTTATATAGCGGTGCGTCTGCCAGCCCCATGCATAGACTTTCTCTTGCAAAAAGAGTAAAATAAATAATAGCATTAATATTATACGCTTAATCATTTCCAAATCTACCTACCATCCCACAAAAAATAACCACGTTTTTATTTTCACGGTTTTAATTCGTAGCGTACATCTGGATTCTCGGAGTGTGGCTCATAATCTTCCCAGAATTCTTCAGCAAAATTCAGGCCGGCCTTTTCCATAACACGAATGGATGCTTTATTCTCTGACATGGCTTTTGCCACAATCATTTTATTCATTTTAAGTCCGTCTTCAACCAACGCTATAGCCACTTCAGTTGCATACCCATTGCCCCAACAGTCTCTTTTTAAGCGCCAACCAATTTCAATGGCATTTTCTATATCTTTATCCTGTTCAAATTGAAACCACCCAATGAATTCATCTGTCTTTTTCACATAGGCTGCAAATATGCCAAATGCATGTCCATTGGTGTATGAATTGAGAATTCTCGGTAGTGATATATTTTTTACATCCTCTATCGATCGCGGTTTGCCCAGGGTAATATATTGCATTACCTCTGGATCACTGTCTAATTGGTGAAGTAGATCAACATCATTTTTATTGAATTTCTTTAGAATGATTCTTTTGGTAGAGAGTGGAATTTTCATAAATCAATTATACCAAACGCCAAAGCCTTGGCTACGTAGTTTTTCTCCCAGCATTTCTTCTATTTCTTCAGCATCTTTCCGAGTAGGGATTGGATTATACTTTTCATAGAGATCCGGTCGAAGTTTAATGCCGTACACCTTTGCATACGTGTTGGACTTATACCCTTCTTTATGCTGCTCAAACCTTAAGACAGGTTTTCGTGAAGATTGGCCTACATAGACACAACAGTCTCCTCGCATATATTTTGGATTTTTAGCTCGAAATTTCCGCTTGTCTGCCACGGCAGTGTCCAATTCTATCACATAAACATAGTAGCGTTTCATCTGTTTAAATCGATTTCATATTGATCAAAGACAAAGGGCGGTAGTGTTTCATTATTTGCTTCTGCAATTAAGAATGGTGTTACAATGAAAAGAATTATGAAACACTGTTTAACGTTTTTCATTTAAAACAAAAGTTATATTTTTTTCAGTTGTTCATTTAATAAATCAAAAAATCCATCATCATCCACTTCATAGGCCCACTTCACATTTGGTTTTCTTCCGGTCACGTTCCAAAAATCAGCCACCGTTTCACCTCGGGTAATATCACCGCTTGTTTCAATCACCACATTTATGTCTTTCAGTTTAAATAATTCCGGTTTTATTAAATAGGCAATGGTGCAGGGATCATGGAGCGGCCCTCCGTCCGTGTGATATTTTTCTTCATCATACCGTTCATAAAATGCAATTAGATCCGTCATCATTTTCGCCGTCTTTGTTCCGATAGCTCGAATACGATCTAAACGCTTGCGGCTGGTCAACACCTGATGAGTTACATCCAAACTCATAACCACAATGGGACAGCCGCTCTTAAAAATAATATCCGCTGCTTCCGGGTCCACATAAATATTAAATTCGGCAGATGGTGTAACATTCCCCCCTTCTTTCGCTGCGCCGCCCATAAGAATAATCTCTTTGATTTTGGGCAAAATATTCGGCTCTTTGTTTATGGCTGTTCCAATATTCGTTAAGGGGCCTGTGGGAATAAGTGTAATAGAATTATCATCTGCAGCTAAAAGAGTTTCTATAATGAAATCAACAGCATGCGTTTTTTCCAGTGGATGTTCCGGTTCATAAATGTCAATACCGTCTAATCCACTTTGGCCATGAACATATTCTGCCGTAACCAATTCCTGTTCCATCGGTTTGTCGCAGCCGGCATAGATTTTTACATCACTGCGATTACAAATTTCACACACCAGACGTGCATTTCTCTGGGTCAGATTCAGGGGCACATTTCCGGCAACGGTGGTAACGCCCAAAATTTCAAAAATCTCTGGCGCTGAGAATGCCAAAGCCAACGCAACGGCATCATCCTGTCCGGGATCACAATCAATTATAACGGGTAGAGGTTTATCCATGATTCATTCATATAAATTTTAAACGGGAAATTAGTGATTTCAATCCATATAAATGGATGGAGACATTTGCAGTTATGATTCCCGGTTATGAGTTATGTTTATTTATGGCTATATTTTTACGGATTGTTCAATACGTTTAAGGAATTATTATGCAGCGAATAAAAATATCAGCCATTTTCATTTTTACTATTTCATTAGCCACAAGTACAGGCTGGCATGAAACTTTCAATACGGATGTTGCAGCTGATAGTATCACCGGAGAATTGCCGACTGATTATACGTGGTATTGGTGGACATGGGGAACGTGTTACACAGAAATCAGCTCCCTCTTTTTCCAATAGTTTTACATCATCTAAAGATATTATATCTTTTATATATAATAGAAATTCCCTAGATGTTTTTCTGAAATTTTCTACTTGTTCATCTATATTCCAACCCTGGTAAGCTCGGCATCGTTGAATAGTCGCCTTTCCAACTGCAGTTATCAATATCCCAGCATTTGTTCCCTGGATTATATCATCTGTTGTTTTATCCAGAATGGGTACAGATGACATCAGCTTCTGTGTAAATCGTTCTGTATAGCTTAAAATATTCACAGTTGCCACCATCTTTAAGACATCGCGGAAAACATTATACGTTTCCTTAATGCTGGGTCGTTGGCTGTACAACTTCACAAACTTGTTCCAAAAAGTACGTTAAAAACACTCCCATATATTGGTCATTATCCCATGTTAGAAGCACCAAAAAGGTAAATTTCGACTCTATTATCAACTTTATCAAGCTCACAATCCTAATCTACATAAAATATGGTCTTTTCTCGAGGATAAATCATTATTTTCATCCCTTTGTACTGGTCATTTTGTATATACCTAAAACATCATTTTATCGAGAATAGTTGTGGACAAATTGTGGAAAAGTCCACGTTTATAATATATTTCTCGACGGTAAACAAGATTATTTTACTTTTATCCTTGACGGATTAATACTCGAGAAATATATTAGATGTGCCAACCCAAGTGACTTATTCACTTTTTGTCTGCTAGCCTGCTTTTTATCAATTTAATTATTAATACCACATACCATTAGGAAAAATAAATGGCTGAAGCAATGAAACTTGACCTGACCAACCCATTAAAAGGTCAGCAAGAAATTACGCCGGAAATTTTAGACACTGTCCTTGAAATACAAAACGAGGCCAATGGAAAACTGGACAAAGATACAGTTCCGGAAAAATATCTTTTAGAAAACTATTACTTCGAAGACTCTCTAGGCGCGAATGTTTTAAAAAATAAATACCTAGCACCTTGGGAATCAAATCCATGGCAAATTTGGCAACGCCAAGCACAAGCCATGGCCTCCGTGGAAAAAACTCAAAAATCCCAGAAAGAATGGGAGAAAAAATTCTTTGCAGTTCTTGAAGACTTTAAATTCGTTCCGGGCGGGCGTATCATGCACGGTGCCGGTCGGGAAGATATTACAACAACCCTCAATAATTGCTACGTTGTGGCTGTGAAGGAAGATTCCATCAAAGCCATTTACGACACCATTATTAATGAAGCTCTAACCTATAAATACGGTGGTGGCTGTGGTCACGATCTCTCTGCTCTGCGCCCTGCGGGTGATGCCATCAATGGCACTGGTGGAGAATCCTGTGGACCAACCGGCTTTATGAACCTTTTTTCTGAAAACACCAATACCATTGCCCAGCATGGCCGTCGGGGTGCGAATATGCAAACACTTCGTATTGATCATCCTGATATTGAAAAATTTATTGAAATCAAAACCGGTAATGTTGATATGGTAAAGTATTCCAATATTTCTGTACTCCTTACTCATGATTTCATGGATGCAGTTGACAATGATAAGGAATTTGACCTCACGTATAATAATAAAGTATACAAAACAATAAAGGCCAGAACACTTTGGAACCGGATTATCGAGCATGCACATGCCAGCGCTGAACCAGGCCTGCTTTTCTGGGACACAATGAAAGATTATCATAACGCTGAATATTGCAGTCCATTGGTTTCGACTAATCCATGTGCAGAACAACCTTTACCCGATGGCGGTTGCTGCAACCTTGGAGCAGTAAACCTCGAACGGTTTGTGGATGAAAATGGCAATTTTATGATTGATGAATTCAAGGAAACTGTAGCTATTGGAACACGCTTTCTGGATAATGTTGTCGATTATAATATAAATCGTCATGCATTAGAGAATCAGAAACAAAATGCAACGAATGATCGCCGTGTGGGTTTAGGCATTCTCGGGTTAGGTGATATGCTCGTACGAATGAGTATCAAGTATGATAGCGAAGATGCATTGCAAACGGTTGATCAAATAATGAAAATCTTCCGTGATATTACATATGAAACCAGTGTTGAACTGGCCCAGGAAAAAGGGTCGTTCCCAAATTTTGATTGGAAAGGTTATAGTAAAAGTAAATTTATAAAAAATCTACCCAAGTCCATACGTGATAAAATCAGTGCCAATGGCATCAGAAATTCGACATTAACCACAGTTGCTCCCACAGGAAGTGGTGCTATTGTTTCTCGAGTCACATCCGGAGTCGAACCTATTTTTGCCACCTCTTACAAACGCCGCGTAAAAAAGAATGACAACTATGGCCGTTCATTCGATGAATATAAAGTTATCCATCCTGTCATCAATCAATTGTTCGGCGGTGATGAAGACCTTCCTGACTATGTAGTAACATCTCATAATATTGATCCGTACTTCAGAGTTAAAATGCAGAGTGTTATCCAAAAATATATTGACAGCTCAATATCTTCAACAGTGAACTTATCTGAGAATATTACAGTGGACACCATTGCAGATATTTATATGAAAGCGTATAAAACTGGCTTGAAAGGCATTACTGTCTATCGAGAAGGAAGTCGTGAAGGAATTCTCATTACAGATAAACCGAAAGAAGAGGCAGCACCAGACAAGACCCAAAAGATAGAAACTGTCGCAGCCGTAGAGTCCGAAGCAACACAGACACAGACTGCTGTCACTAAAGCTCCACGATCAAGACCAGTTCTAACCTCGGGCGCTACTCGTCGCATTCGCACAGGAGAAGGTTCGCTTTATATTACAATCAATGAAGATGAGAATGGTCTGTGTGAAATTTTTACCACTATTGGAAAAGCCGGCGGAAATGCAGCAGCCCAGTCTGAAGCAATTAGTCGTCTTATTTCACTCGCATTACGGTCTGGCATTGATCCTTATGCCATTGTGAAACAGCTGAAAGGAATCAGCGGCCCCAATCCCACATGGGAAGATGGCAAATTGATCCTCTCTACGCCCGATGCGATTGGTAAAGCTCTCGATGACTACCTAAAACACCGTGAATCAAACGACCCTAATGAACAGCACTTGCAATTCACGATGGCATCCTCAAGAGAATCAAATAATAAAGACGTTGCAGATTTTACATTAAAAAATCTTTCCACATGTCCAGATTGCGGCAGCACTCTCCAACACCAAAGTGGTTGCGTTACATGCCGCAGTTGCGGCTTTTCTAAATGTGATTAATTTATAAAACATAATCCACAAAAAAACCCCGAATTTCTTCGGGGTTTTTTATTAAATCATATTTGGGTAATGATTAAAATTCCATCAATTCTTTTTCTTTATGGTCCATCATCTCGTTTAATCGAGTGATATGTTTATCCGTTAAATCTTGTATTTCTTGCTCGGATCTTTTGATTTCATCTTCAGAAATATGACCATCATCTTTAACCATTTTTATATGGTGATTCGCATCTTTGCGTACATTACGGACAGACACACGACCCTCTTCCACTAGTTGATGTACTACTTTAGCAAGATCCTTTCTGCGTTCTTCAGATAATGGCGGAATCGGGATGAGAATCACTTCACCATTATTATTGGGTGTTAATCCTAAATTACTCTTCATAATAGCTCTTTCAATGTCAGCCATGACTGTTTTATCAAAAGGCTGAACTGTTATCAAACGTGGTTCAGGAACATTAATATTTGATAATTGATTTAATGGCGTTTTTGTTCCGTAATAGTCGATCACCAGTGTTTCTACTAATTCAGGGTTCGCCCTGCCTGTACGTACTTTTGTCAATTCCATTCGTGTATGTTCAATAGCTTGATCCATACGCTGTTTTGCATCATTATGAATATCATTAATCATTTTTACTCAGTCACTATTGTGCCAATTTTTTCACCCTGCAACATTTTTACCATAGACCCTGATTCGTACATATTCAATACACGAATGGGTAAATTGTTTTCTTTGCAAAGTGCAAAAGCAGTCTGATCCATCACACGTAAATTTTGGTTCAATACTTCTTTAAATGTAATCGTATCATACATTACGGCATCGTTATGCAGTAGAGGATCTTTGTCATATACTCCATCCACCTTGGTGGCTTTTATCACAACGTCTGCTTTGAGTTCTGTCGCTCGTAATACAGCAGCTGTATCGGTTGTAAAATACGGATTTCCAGTGCCACCGGCAACAATCACAATTCGGTTTTTATCTAAATGGCGTAAGGCTCGACGCCGGATATACGGTTCAGCAATTTGGGAAACAGTAATAGCAGATAATGTACGTGTTTCTATCCCGACATGTTCTAAAGCGTCTTGCAGACTGATAGCATTCATAACCGTAGCCAGCATGCCAAGATAATCGCCGGTTACTCGATCCATACCTTTGGATGCAGCTTCCATGCCGCGAAAAATATTCCCAGCTCCAACAACTAAAACAATGGATACACCCAAATCATGTACAGATTTTATTTCTCGAGCAAGGCCGAGAGCTTTGGAAGGGTCGATACCGAAACCACTTTTGCCGGCAAGAGCTTCTCCACTAAATTTCAGCAGTACACGCCGGTAAAGCGGTTTAGTCATGTTAACAAATTAAGCTTGGCCGTTACTGCTGATGATGGATTCACCTACAGCGAAACGAACGAATCGTCCGATGGAAATATTTTCGCCAAGAGTAGCAACAGTTTCAGTGATCAGGTCCCCGACACGTTTATCCGGATCCTTAATAAAAGGCTGCTCAACAAGACATACTTCCTGAAAGTATTTTTGTACACGACCTTCAACAATTTTTTCAATTATATTATCTGGTTTTCCAGATTCTTTAGCTTGGCTAATAAAAATTTGTTTTTCCTTCTCTATTAATTTTACAGGAACATCTTTTGTTGAAACAGCGACGGGATTTGTAGCTGCAATCTGCATAGCAATATTATGTACCAATTCTTTAAAACTATCTGTTTTGGCAACAAAATCCGTTTCACAATTCACTTCAACTAGTGCACCTAAACGTCCACCTTGATGTATATATGAATAAACTATTCCCTCTTTGGCTTCTCTGTCAACTCTTTTTTCAGCCTTGGCAATCCCAGCTTTACGCAGATTATCCATTGCCTTTTCCATATCACCGCCTGAATCGACCAATGCCTTTTTACAATCCATCATACCAACACCAGTTTTTTCACGTAATTCTTTTACAGTTTGAGCACTTATACTCATTTTGCTTTTTCTTCCTCCGTTGTTACTTTTTTCTTTTTTACAGTTTTCTTCTTTACTTTTTTAACTACAGCTTTTTCTTTTGAAGTAGTTTTTTTTGTTAATTCAGTTTTAACATCTGCATTTTCTTCTTCTATAACTTCGTCTTTTACAACTTCAGATTTTTTAGTATCTTGCTTAATCTTAACTGCTTCTACTTGTACTTCAGCAGCTTTTTTTTCCTCAACATTTACGTCTGATACCGTCTCAATATTTTCTTTTGATTTCTCTTCCATTCCAGTGACTGAAGTAGTTTTTTCCTGTTCATTCTCTTTATTGGTAGCAGCTAAAATTTCATCAGTAATTGCGGAAATAATCAATTGAATTGTTCGAATAGAATCATCATTAGCTGGAATGGGATAATCCACGGAATGAGGGCTTGTATTTGTATCCACAATTCCAATGACTGGTATTTCAAGTAAACGCGCTTCCTTAACAGCTGTTATTTCATGATGTGCATCCACAACGATTATAACATCAGGGAGACGTTTCATATCTTTAATGCCACGGTGTTGGTCCGCAAGCTTGATACGTTCACGGTTTAGCATCTGAATTTCTTTTTTTGTCAGGTTTTCATATATATTTGAACCTTCTTTTTCCAGAAGCTGTAATCGTTTAATACTTTTTTTAATTGTTGAATAATTTGTAAGCGTTCCACCAAGCCAGCGCTCCACAATATAAAACATTCCACATCGATCTGCTTCCTGTTGAATTATATCGCGAGCCTGCTTTTTGGTCCCAACGAATAGTACTTCTCCGTTTTTTCGAGCAATACTACTGATAAATGTAAGTGCTTGATTCAGCTTGCGTACTGTTTCATCCAGATTAATAATATGTATCCCATTTTTTTTCATGAGAATATAAGGAGCAAATTCTGGATGCCACTTACGAGTTACGTGCCCAAAATGGGCGCCAGTACTGAGAAGATTCTCAAAATTAATTTCAGCCATAAATCCTTACCGTTTAGAAAATTGAAAACGTTTACGAGCACCCGGTTGACCGTATTTCTTCCGTTCAACTTTCCGAGAGTCGCGAGTTAAAAAACCAGCAGATTTCAATGCGGGACGAAAAGTGCTATCTGCAACTAGCAAAGCTCTAGCTATGCCCAAACGAATTGCACCTGCCTGTCCAGAAAGGCCTCCACCATTTACATTGACTTTAATGTCATATGTTTTCATGACATCTACTTCTTCCAAAGGTTGAGTAACCACTGTAGCCAATGTATCTCGGCAAAGGTAATCTTTATAATCTTTACCATTAACTAGAATAGCACCTTTGCCCAGAGACATTCTCACTCTGGCGATAGACGCTTTTCTTCGTCCAGTTCCTTGATATACTTCGTTTGACATATTAAATATCCAGTTGTTTTGGTTCTTGTGCTGAATGAGGATGCACCCCTCCAGCATATACTTTTAAATGTTTCATTATTGCACGTCCTAATTTGTTTTTAGGCAACATACCTTTAACCGCTTTTTCAATAATCCGTTCAGGATACGTTCTGCGCATGAGACTAAACTCCGTAAATGTTGTCCCTCCAGGATAACCAGAATGTCGGAAATAGGTTTTATCCTTTTCTTTATTCCCACTTACTTTTACTTTATCAGCATTTATCACAACAACGAAATCACCCATGTCCATATTTGGACTAAAATCAGGTTTATGTTTTCCACGTAATATTTGTGCAATTTCACTGGCAAAACGACCCAAGACTTTGCCTTCGGCGTCAGCCACGTACCAATCTTTTTTTATTTCTGATGCTTTTATTGTTTTTGTAATCATATTTTAATTCGTTTTTTCGTTAGGTATACAGCCCCGAAAATTAACTATTCTATTTATACTCTGGCAAATACTATTTAATAGTATAAAAAAGTATATTATATTATCGCTAGATAGCTTTTTGATACTGTATACTTCACTTTTCCCACCAACGATTTTCCAATAAATGGAGAATTACTGGACTTAGAATAAATATCTCCTTTTGTGAATTCCCACGTTTCTTCTGGATCAAATATGGTTAATTCAGCATCCGTATTATTTTCAAACAGATTTGTGATAAAACCCATAACCTCCCGGGGATTTACAGTCAATGCCTTAATAACAGTCATTAGGTCTATTTTCTCTTCATGAACTAACACTTTCAACACAGCGCCTAAACAGCTTTCTAAACCAATCATTCCAAATGCTGCTACATCGAATGTTGATTCCTTTTCTTCAATTGTGTGAGGAGCATGGTCGGTAGCAATGCAATCAATGGCACCGCTTTTAAATCCTTTGATTAGAGCTACTCTGTCTTCATTTCTGCGAATGGGAGGAGCAACTTTCAGATTAGTATTGTACTCAAACAAATCATCATCCGTAAAAAATAAATGGTGAGGAGTTACTTCTGCACTAATGTGCTTATAATGTTTTTTCATATCCGTTACATGTTTGACTGCTGTTGCAGTACTTACATGGGGAACATGAAGTTTGGCGCCAGTCAGGCGAGCTAATTCAAGATCTCGATGCACCATCACACCTTCTGCTTCCACAGGATTTCCTGGTAATCCCAATCGTGTAGACATACGTCCTTCATTCATTACGCCATCATTACGCAAACATACATCTTCAGCATGGTTTATTATCGGTTTATCCAGCATACCACCGTATTCCAGAACTCGACGCATTACTCCTCCATCCATGATAGGCAATCCATCATCGCTGAATGCAATCGCTCCTTCAGTAGACATACCCGCCATTTCAGTTAACTCTTGGCCCAACTGGCCTTTAGTAGCAGCTCCAATTGGATGTATATGAATGGGACACTCTTTCGCTTTCTCGTAAATAAAGCGAATCGATTCTGGTGAATCAATGGGCGGATTTGTATTTGGCATTGTGCATACTCTGGTAAAACCGCCAGCTAATGCAGCTCGAGAGCCCGTTTCCAGTGTTTCCTTATCTTCCCTGCCGGGCTCACGAAAATGAACATGCAGATCGCAAAATCCATGGGTGACAATCAAACCACTGCAATCTATCACTTCTGCATTTTTTACATCGACGTTGCCCACTGCAGCGATTTTTCCATTTTCAACCAACACATCTCCTTTATATCCTTTCTCTAAAATGGGATCAATAATTGTTCCATTTTTAAAAAGAATTTTCTTCGCACATTTTTTCAGTTTCATCATTCAGTCTTACCCCCTAATAGTAGATAAAGAATTGCCATACGTGATGCAACACCATTCAGAACTTGGTCAAGAATAATTGCTTGATCTCCATCAGCAACAGCACTTTCTATTTCCACACCTCGATTCATTGGACCGGGATGCATAATGACAATATCTTTTTTATGATTGGCTAAACGTTCAGTTGTAATTCCAAATAATGAACGGTATTCACGTATGGATGGGAATAAACTAACGCCCATGCGTTCCATCTGAATTCGAAGCACATTAAGTGCATCGGCCCATTCAATCACTTCATCGATTTTATAACTTACCTTTACACCAAGTTCTTCAATGTGAGGAGGAATTAATGTAGCCGGACCACATAATGTTACATCTGCCCCCATGGCGATTAATCCATGAATATTGCTTAATGCGACGCGACTATGAGAAATATCCCCAATAATTCCCACTTTCAATCCTTTTAAATAACCAAATTTCTCATACAGACTCGTCATATCCAAAATAGCTTGCGTTGGATGTTCATGAGTTCCATCTCCTGCATTAATTACCACAGCATCCACATATTCCGTTAACCGTAGTGCTGCACCGGGTGTGGGATGGCGTATGACACATGCATCTATTTTCATTGCTTCAATATTCTGAACTGTATCTTTAAAACTTTCTCCTTTTGTCAAACTGGAAGTTGAAGCGGAAAAATTAACCGTATCCGCACTTAACCGTTTTTGAGCTAATTCAAAACTGATGCGGGTTCGTGTAGAATTTTCGAAAAAGAGATTGACGATCGTTTTTCCCTGTAATGACGGTACTTTTTTAATGGGACGATCCAGCACTTCCCGAAACGTGAATGCTGTATCAATAATCGTTTGAATATCTTCGGCAGGATATCCTTCCAAGCCCAGTAAATGTCGTTGTTGTAAACTCATACATCCTCCCCGTATGCCATGAGAACAATCGCATCTTTTCCATCCACTTCTTTTAATTGAACATTGACGTGTTCACCGTCATTTGTTGGAATATTTTTCCCCACATAATCCGCTTTGATTGGCATTTCACGATGACCCCGATCAACCAAAACGCATAATTGAATTTTTTTCGGGCGCCCAAAAGCCATGAGTGCCTCCATCGCCGAACGTATCGTTCGACCGGTATAAAGCACATCATCCACCAGCACCACTGTTTTATCATCCAAAGAAAAATCTATATGAGTTCCTTCCACTTGTGGAACCACCAACCGTTCCCGAAAATCATCCCGATGAAACGTAATATCCAATGCACCCAATTGAACTTCATATCCTGTATTCGATGTAATAAGTGCCTGAATTCTCTCCGCTAGCGGTTCACCTCTTGTTCGAATACCAATGAGGACTACTTCACTTGCACCATCATTTTTTTCAACAATTTCATGGGACATGCGTGTAATTTGCCGGGCAATGGATGCCGCATCTTCAATCGATGTCTGTTTTGCTATCATAATATCTCCGTGTAATAAAAAACCCCCGGGCAGCATTATGTTCCACATTATTGCGAAACTACTGAACGGAGGTCCATTTGCTGCCCTTCTCGCCCTCACAGGAGCGTTTTAAAGGGTCAATTCGAAAGTAAATTTATCCTTTAATCTTAGTTAATAAAAGAATAAATGTAGAGAATATGGTTTGAATAATCGCGTTATTGATTGGCTAACTTATTCCACACCAAAATGATTTCATCGGCTATATCATCCATACTTCCAAATTTTTCTATATCAATCTCAACCGGATTTCCACGATTTCTAAACCACGTATATTGACGTTTGGCAAATTGTCGAGTTCGAATTACAATTTCCTTTTCCAATTCTTCTATGGAATATTCACCATCCAAATATTGGCAAATTTGGCGATACCCAATTGAATCTAACGCGTGAGCTTTTTCAACAGAATAATTTTCACGTAATACTTTCGTTTCTTCAATCCAACCATTCTCCAACATACTTTTTGTCCGTTCCCTGATTCGATTTATTAACAGTTGCCTCTCCATTGAAAGTAATACAGTAAAGATTGAATGCCTGCCCGCCTGTCTACCGGCAGATAGGAATGGTTGATTGAATGTTTGTTCTTTAAAATGCTCTGTAGGAATTTTGCCCGTAATTTCAACTATTTCCAACGCTCGAATAAGTCTCTTCTTATTATTAATATGCACTTTTTCAGCATAGTCTGGATCAATATCTTTCAGTTTTTTCAACATAACATCCGGCGCTTCGTCATATTCTCTACTTAATCGCTCTCTTATGTCCGGATTTGTTTTACTCTCTTTAAATATACCTAATGTTAGTGCATCTAAATACAAACCAGCTCCGCCGCAAAGAATGGGTTCTTTTCCTTTATTTTGTATTTCACCTACAATATCTTTTACCAAATCAGCATATTCGCCGGCAGATACAGTTTCATTGGGTTCCCGAATTGATATAAGATGATGTGGAATACTATTTACTTCTTCCAAGGTAGGTTGAGCTGTTCCAATTGACATTCCTTTATATATCTGTCGAGAATCAAGACCAATTATTTCGCCATTTATTTTTTTGGCTACTGCAATGGCAACAGACGTTTTCCCTACAGCTGTAGGGCCAACAATGGCAAGTATTGGATTTTCTGACATACTATTTAAAATGTGTAAAATTGGTTATCAACATATTATGACATAAATTTTGCAGGAGAAATTAATGAATGAGCCAGAGATTACAAATAAAGTATAATGCGCAATTAATTTTGAAAGAGTATCATGATTAAATCTAGACAAATATCAGAAAAGATACTTGTTATCGGCGGTGCATCGTTGGATACACTCACGATAAACAGTACAGATTATTCATCAGCGGGCGGAGCAGGTTTGTACACAGCACTTGCAGCTGCAAAATCAGGGGTTGAAGTTACTCTATTTTCACCTTTTCCTGACCCTATGCCAAAAAGATTGGAAAATGTTACATCCATTGTACATTGGATAGGACCAACGGTTACTCCGGATAAAATGCCCGGATTCCATATTGTTCAGGAAGAAAATAATACAATTTATAAACAATCATTTTTTGGGGCGGAAGAAACATTATCTCCTGATGATTTACCGAATGATCTTTCAGATTTTGAGCTCATTCACGTCGTTCCATTAGGGCACACTTCAAGGCAATTAACATTCATTCAAGCATGCAAAGACCGTGGTGCTAAATGTATTTCTGCTGGAACGGGAAAACCGCTCATTAAAGATAATCCCCACCTAATTCATACAGTTATTAACGAATCGGATTATTTTTTTATGAATGACGAGGAAGCAAACGCTCTCTTTTCATCTAATATTGAAATTAAAACGGATTCAGGAAAATGTCTATTCATTACCAAAGGCCGACAAGGCGCTTCTGTGTATTTGGGCGATCATGAGATTAAAATTAATCCAGCTCCATCAATAATGCTAGATCCAACCGGTGCGGGCGATACATTTTGCGGAGCAACTTTAGCACATTTAGTAATAGGCAAGCATCCGGCCATGGCTGCCATGAATGCGTCCGAACTTTCTGCTGAAATGATACAGGGAATTGGGCCTGAAAAATTATTTTCTCAATCTCCACCTCCGAATATTAAATCAGATATACGCGTTATTGTAAACCATGAGCAAATACAAAAAACAGCAGATTTAATTTCCGGGCTTAAAGATGAAAAGCCATTTGATTTTGTTACATCCTCCCTACCATCTATAAATCATCCATTAACTGTGGATTATTTTTTCGTTACAACACTCCAGCAATTTAGTTTTTGGTCAACAAAAGGTGGTCGATATCATTTACCTTTAATTGATACCATTGGCGGAGAAGAATTAAAAGGTGCCTTTTATCTCTTTATGGCATATACCAAATTATTGAATTCAGATCCCGACTATTTTTCACCGGAACGACAAGCAAATTCAACAATGGATGAAATGAAAAAATTATTTTGTTCTGACGATGGAAAAGATGTCATGCCCGCCATTGAAATGCATTTGCAAATTGCTCAACGTTATGGAAAAACTATGTTAGAACTAGGTTGGACTCCACAAAGTATTTTACACGAAGCTCAACATTCATCCACACCATTAAAATCACTCTTATCCATGCTGGATCATTTAGGAGGATATGGAGAAGATCCCCTGCGGAAAAAAAGTTCTCTCTTGGCGATGATTTTGAATAATCGACCGGAAACATATTTTAAATTTGGAAATAATGAATTACTCCCTCCCATTATTGATTATCATTGTATGCGGTCCAATCTCCGAATGGGTCTTATCGATGTAGTAGATAATATTTTACATCAAAAATTAGTAAATAGAGACCTTATTAACGAAGCAGATGAATGGGCGGTTAGATATGCAGCCTATAAGGCTGTAGATTATTTACCAGGATTGTCCGGTCGCTCCATGGCAACGGTGGATGAATATTTTTTCTTTTCACGAAAACGTTGCCCGGAAATGACCGAACCAGATTGCTTCAATTGTAGTGCAGACCCTGTATGCGCACATCGAAAAGAATTATTTCAACCTGTCATTCGCACTGATTTCTATTAAAATTAATTATGGTTCAAAGTAAAGCACAAACTGTTGAAGGTTATTTAAATGAACTTACCGATGAACGACGTGAAATCATTTCTACTATCAGAAACAGAATACTAGATATTCTTCCTGATGGATACGTTGAATCCATGAACTGGGGAATGATAAGTTATGAAATTCCTTTAGAAACGTATCCAGACACGTATAATGGACAACCACTGGGGATTGCATCAATTGCATCTCAAAAAAACCATTTGGCTATATATATGATGGGATGTTATATTTTTCCAGAGCAAACGGAAAAACTAATGAAGGCCTATGAAACAATGGGTATCAAACCCAATATGGGCAAATCATGCATTCGATTCACAACACTGGAAAAGATACCTTTGGATACTATCATGGAGTTGATCCAACATTTTTCAGTCACCGATTATATTAAACGATATGAAAGCATAAAGAAGAAATAATATGATACGCAAAATTCAAAAACCAACCATAATTGCATCAGCCGGAAATAAACCCAAAATTATTGAAGAATTTATCGGCAAGGTTAATTCACAATCGGATCAAATTAGTATAGCTAAAATGACAAGTCCTCCGGGATGGATCGAACCTGGCCAAACACCTGAATTTTGTGAATACACATTAGTATTAAATGGAACTCTCATAATCAAATCTAAAAAAGAGACTCTACAGATTCATAAAGGTGAAGCAGTAATGGTAGAGGCGGGAGATTGGGTTCAATATTACACGCCAAATGGCGCAGAATATATCGCTGTTTGTTTACCGGCATTTTCTCCCGGAACAGTGCATCGAGATGATGAATGATCTAAATAATAACTATAATTTATATTTTATAAATCTATATACGTTCAAAACGCTTGTCCAATTCATCAATGGAAAGCTGAACAATAATAGGACGTCCATGTGGACAATAATAAGGATGATTTGTAGCAAAAAGTCTGTTTACTAATGCTTGCATTTCCTGGATTGTAAGGGGATCGCCCGCTTTAACGGCTGCATGGCATGAATAGGATGCTGCAAGTCCCTCTTGCCAGGAACTATACTTTTTCTTATTCTCCAGAAATGAATCAATAATTTCTCGAATAATAGCCTTTTCATTTCCCCAAACCATTTCAGAAGGAATTGCTTCTACCATAACCGTATTTTTACCGAATTCCTGCATGCGAAATCCAAGCTTATTCAAATTAGGAAGTATATCTAAAAGAACAGAAAATTCATCTGCTGAAAATTCCAGCGTCTCCGGGAATAATAGCGTTTGAGCTCCTAATGGTGCTTTATCAAATGCATCTAGAGCTTCTTCAAATAAAACGCGTTCATGGGCTACATGCTGATCAATAATTACCAATCCGCTGTTTATTTGGGAAACGATATATTTATCATGAATCTGCCAAATATTCCCGGCACTGACCTCTTCAATAGTATCTTTCTTTTCAGACAGTTTCTCCATATATGTTTTAGCTCGTTCTAATCCACGTTGTATAGGCGTATCCACCACTGGCAATGACAGAGTTCCCTGTTGAAGTTCATGGCCAAACTCTTGGAATTGAGATGACATTTTTGAAAAATCCGGTATGGTGTCTAAAATGTCGCCTAATGCATCCGCTACAGATGATTTAAGCACATGATATAATCGCCATTCGTCTTTGAATCGAACTTCGATTTTCATGGGGTGTACATTCACATCAATCTGATCTGTCGGCTGAACAAGATTTAAAACATAAAACGGGTACTCTCCTCTTTTAAGTAACGATTGAAATGCACCATAAACAGCGTTATTCAGCAAACGATGTTTAATAAATCGGCGATTAATAAAGATATACTGTTCACCGGGCCGGGATCGTAATAGATTCAAATTTCCCACATAACCGCTAATGGCAAAATCACCTTTAACAATGTTTACTTCCAGCAAATGAGCACTATATGTAGGGTCCAACAAATTATCAATTCGTTCTTTTAAACTTTCACCTTGGATATTTATAATTTCTTTATCATCGTGAATTAATTTAAATGAAACTTCCGGATAAGCCAGTCCATACCGACGAACCATGGAAACAATCTGTCTAAATTCAACACGGAAGGACTTTAAGAATTTTTTTCTGGCTGGAGTATTATAAAACAAGTTTCGAACGCTAATACTCGTACCCGTTACTGGTTCAGCAGGCTTTATTTCACCAGCCTTACCATCTACGATTGAAACAGAAAACCCGTCTTCACCATTTGCACACGAAACCATTTCCATTTCCGATACAGAAGCAATACTTGCTAAAGCTTCACCACGAAAACCCAACGAATTGATATTGAACAAATCATCAATAGTTTCAATCTTGCTGGTAGTATATCGTTGAGCTGCCAACGTTAAATCTTCATTTGAAATTCCATCGCCATTATCAGTTACTTGAATGAGTTGATGCCCACCCTTTTCAATAACAACTGTAATGTCCAATGTATTTGCGTCCAAACTATTCTCAATAAGTTCTTTAACAACAGAGGCAGGTCTTTCAACGACTTCACCCGCTGCAATTTTGTTCCGGAGATCGGTTGATAAGATGTGAATTTCAGCCATTAGTTTTCTATTATCTTAATGGTTTGACGAAAAATCTTCTGCTCAAGTTTCTGTGCTTTAGCTATCAATTCATCCACTTGTTTTTTCTCTCTTTCCGTAAAGCGTTTATCTTTAATCCCGGGCAAATTTATGAGCACATTCATACAGGCACCACGCACTGCCGCTAGCGCAACTTCACCTGCTACACCCACATCACTAATAGAATTCGGATTCCCCTTTTTCACCAATTCGCCTGCGATTTCCAAAACTGATAATGAAAGCATTGCTGCTTCTAATGGAATTTCAATCGCATATTTATTTGTCGCAAGAACTGCGTTCCGTTTAACACTTTTTTCTTCATCCGAATTTGCAGGAAGCCTATTCGCTTCCATAACCGCATTAAATGCATTAGTGTCTTCATCTACCAAAAAAGATAATCGATTTTTTATTTTTTGGGCTTTATTTCCTAAAATCTCCATTTCATCTTTTGATGTTTCAAAACCCTTTTTTTCATGGGTCAACGCCGCCACCATGGATACCAGTGCAGCGCCGAGGCTTCCAGCCAAGGCAGCTACGCTGCCACCGCCGGGTGCCGGAGAATTAGACGAAAGTTCATCCATAAAACCTTCAGATGTCAAATTCATTAACTGTCCGCTACTTTGTCCAACAGCGAATTCAACAATTTTTTCTTCCGGTTTAAAAGGATACAGGTCATTTAGTCCTAATGATTGCACAGCACATTCAATTAAATCCGCTTCCGGCACGGCGGTCGTGCGACGCTGCATCTTTAAATAATGACGACCGGCCATTAATAATGCTTCCCGGGGAATAAGCCCCACTAATTCACTCCCTGTTACGCGTACCCCACGCTCCACTCCCAACTCACATGCTTTGTCAAATACATCATGAATAGTAGACACTTTATAATTATTGAAATTAATGGAAATCTGCGCTCGCTTGAATTCATCCATATACCAGCCAACACCTTTTATATCTTTAAACAATCCTGGAATTTTAACAGCCTTCCCCTTTTCATCGCGTACAATTTCTCCATCCAATAAATTGGGAGACTCCGGATTAAGAATACGTTTGCTCCGACCCTTTTCACGAAGTTCAAATGCAATGTCCATTGCTAAACGTTGATCTCGTGTATTTAAATTGATATTATAAGCAATTAAAAACTCTCTTGAACCCATAACAGTCGCACCACTTTTACCATTGAATGTTGCCGGACCGTAATCCGGTTTCCAATGGGGATCTTTCAGTTTTTTGGCCAATCCTTCATATTCTCCGGCACGAATAACAGGCAAACTTTTGCGATCATCTTTTTGAGCTGAATCCTCATAGAGATAAACCGGAATTTGCAGTGCGTCTCCCACACGTTTTGCTACGCGATGGGATAGTGCAATACAGTCCTTAACCGTGGCTCCGCTGACGGGAATAAATGGACATACATCCGTAGCACCCATACGGGCGTGAGTTCCGAAATGGTTAGACATATCAATTACGTCAGCCGCTTTGGCAATAGCTTGAAAAGCCGCTTCTTCAACACTGGTAACATTTCCTACAAACGTAACTACAGTTCGATTAGTATCTTTCCCCGGGTCTACATCCAATAGTGTAATTCCATCGACAGCTTCAATGGCATCTGTAATCTGTTTAATTTTGGCCAAATCACGGCCTTCAGAAAAATTGGGTACGCACTCAACAAGCTGCTTCATCAGATCACCCTACGTTTGCGATTTTCATTAAATAATACATCAACCAAATAATTATACCTATTAAAACGATTGTCCTAAAAAGAGATCGGGTAGGTCGTTTTCGATCAATAATTTTTCTAAAATATTGATTGCTGTCGTCCCTGATCATAATCCTGCAAACAGAAATAAAAAGAAATTAACGAAAGGACTCATAATCATCCACAAAGGAGAAATCCTGGTAAAATAACCAATCATTATAAGTCCCAATAAAATTTGAGGCCCATACATTTGTAATTTGTGAACCAGTTCAGGATTTCTACGCATCATCAATCCCGAAAATATTTGCGAACCGTCTAGAGGAGGAATGGGTATCATATTAAAAACGGCCAGCATAATATTTATTTGTGTAAATAAAATAAGCATCAAGGTAATAGAACCACCGAAAATGCCCGTTCTGATTATTGTTCCCCCTACAAACGCTAAAAGTAAATTTGCTGCCGGTCCCGCAAAGGCGATCTTCATCATATCCACTCGTGGATTGGAAAGATAGCGAGAATCCACAGGGACTGGTTTCGCCCAACCAAACCCTACAAACAAAATCATCAGCGATCCAAATGGATCGAGGTGGGCGAGTGGGTTGAGCGTGAGCCTTCCGGAATATCGTGCTGTGGGATCACCCAATTTATTAGCAACCCAAGCATGGGAGAATTCGTGGAAAACCAATGCAAAGACAAGCACAGGAATCAGGAGGATTAATACTTCAATTGGGATACGGAATAACATAATTTACCACCTTGGATGAAAGGTTCGGTGAACCTCTTTTAAATATTCTTTATCTAAATGAGTATAAATCTGTGTTGAAGAAATATCTGCATGGCCAAGCATCTCTTGTACAGCCCGGAGATCCGCCCCACCTTCCAGCAAATGTGTAGCAAACGAATGTCGAAATGTATGGGGACTAATCTTTTTAGTAATATCTGCTGCTAAACTCCATTTTTTCAAAATATTATAAACTGTCATACGTGTGAGCGGTCTTCCGTTTTGACTTAGGAAAACAATGCCTTTTGTTTCTCGTTTTCGGGCTAATTCCGGACGATCAAAATGCAGATAATCATCCAGCCTTTGCATTGCACTTTTTCCTATTGGGACCAAGCGTTCTTTACTTCCTTTACCGAATACACGAATCATTTCGCTATCCAACAACAAACCTGTTAAATTTAGATTACATGCTTCTGAAACACGCAAACCGGCGGAATACAGTATTTCCAATAATGCCAAATCTCGCATAGCCAAAGCAGATGATTCATCGATGGCATCTAAAATATCATCCACTTCCTGGACGGTTAACACTTCGGGAAGTTTCCGTGGTAGTTTGGGCGCTTCCAATAGCTGTGATGGATTATTTTCCATCCAATGTTCTGCGTTTAAAAAAGAATGATAGGAACGAATCGAAGAAAAAACTCTGGAAATACTGGATGCTGATAAATGGATATCTGCCAGTTCACGTATAAAACCACGAATATGTTTTTGCTTAATCCCCTTTACACTTTTTAAACCTTTTAATTCTAAATAATGAACGTAATTTTTTAGATCTCGACTATAAGCATCGATCGTATTTAGTGCGAGATTGCGTTCCACGCGCAGCATGGTAATATAATCGTGGAGGTGAGTATCCATCAGTTACCCTATCACTGATTTTTCGACCATTTCACACAAAATGTGTTCAGTTAGTAAATGTCCTTCCTGAATGCGTTGTGTATCATCACTGGGAATAGAAATGGTCACATCACCCAATTCTTTTAAAACACCGCCTGATTTACCAGTTAAAACAATAACCGAAATCCCTTTATCTTTACACGCTTCTATAGCTTTTATTACATTCTTTGAATTGCCGCTGGTGGATATTGCGATCAACACATCGCCTTCATTCCCAAGTCCTTCAATCTGTCGTGAAAAAATGGATTCATAATCGGTATCATTCGCCCAAGCTGTAATGAAAGATGAGTCCGTTGTAAGAGCGATAGATTTAATTGCAGGACGGTCATGACTACGTAGTCCGCCCATGAGTTCTGCAGACATATGTTGGGCATCAGCGGCACTTCCACCATTTCCGCACCAAAATATCATCCGTCCATTTTCTGCTGCAGCAACCATCATTTCAGCCGCTTTTTCAATATCTTCCACACAGGCAATTATCATAGTGTTTTTTACATCCGAACTTTCTCGGAGTTGATTAATAATATCTTGACGATCAATCATGATGTTCCTCCATGCACTGCATCCGCAAATGCGTTCATTAAACCATTATTACCATTTTCTTCCAACACGGTTCCTGTTACAATAAAAGATGCTCCTGCAGCTATGCGCTCTTGAGCAGATTTAGGAGTTCGGATACCACCGCCAACGATTAAAGGAACATGAGTATTTGAAGAAACGCTCTGAATGATATCAATAGAAACTGCATCTGTTGCACCACTTCCCGCTTCAAGATAAATTAATTTTTTTCCCATAAATTCAGCGGCTAAAGCATGGGCTACAGCAATATCCGGACGATTCATTGGCAAGGGCCTTGTGCCACTGATCACTTCCACAGTGGAATGAGCTCCGCCGTCAAACAGTAAATAAGCAGTTGGAATAACTTCAATCCCCAGGTCTTTTACAAGGGGCGCTGCAACAACCTGCTCTCCAATCAAGTATTGCGGATTTCGCCCGGAAAGAAGTGACATAAATAACATAGCATCATAATGACTGTTAATCTGATTAGCGCCACCGGGGAAAAAAATGACCGGAATATCAGAACACTTTTTAATCTGTGCGACACGTTCATTGTGATTACTGTCCATCATAAGACTTCCGCCAACAAACAATGCATCAACTCCTGAATGATTGGCTGCTTCAACCTGTTTTATCAAAGATTTCTCATTTTTCTTATCTGGGTCAATAAGTACGATATAGCCAGCGCCTTTTTCGGCTTTGACATCAAGGAGGTATTGGAATACAGAATTCATCGTCAGCCTATCATTTCCTCGTAAGATGTGAAAGACATTAGTTCATCTCCTTCATCCGAATTGGATAATTTAATTTTCACCAGCCATCCATCGCCGTAAGGATCAGAATTCACTTTGGCTGGGTCGACGTCTAATTCTTCATTAATTGCAACAATCTCACCACTCACCGGCATAAACAAATCTGCTACTGTCTTCACCGCTTCAATTGTACCAAATGTTTCGCCGATTTCAAAACTATCCCCGACTTCCGGGAATTCTACAAAAACGATATCGCCTAACTCGCTTTGGGCAAAATCAGTAACTCCAATTGTAGCTACACCATCTTCCATGCTAACCCATTCATGGTCAGATGTGTATTTTAAATTTGATGGAATATTCATTCGAGTTCCTATTAATCAGATTGTCGTGGATTATATTCAAATGTTTCTAAAAAACTTGTATCAAAATCACCGGCTCTAAATGCTTCATCTTTCATGATGGCCTGGTGAAATGGTATTGTCGTTTTAGGGCCTTCGATTATGGTTTCTTCTAAAGCTCGCTGCATACGATTAATGGCTCGTTCGCGATTACTGGCAAACACAATTAATTTACCTATCATTGAATCATAATGTGAGGGAATTTCATAACCTGCATACGCATGTGAATCAATACGAACACCTTTCCCTCCTGGGAAATGCAAACTAATAATCTTTCCAGGGAAAGGCATAAAATTATTTTCCGGATCTTCTGCATTAATACGGCACTCAATGGCATGACCGCGCATTTTAAAATTCTTAAAATTCTCCGGATAATGTTCACCGGTATGCATGCGAATCTGCTGCTTGATTAAATCTACGCCCATAACCATTTCCGTAATGGTATGTTCAACCTGAATTCGCGTATTCATTTCCATGAAATAAAAATCATTATTCTTGTCCAACAAATATTCGATTGTACCTACACCCACATAATTCACTGCTTTTGCTCCACGAACAGCCATATCGCCCATTTTTTGCCTAAGGTCTTCAGAAACAGCCGGTGAAGGTGATTCTTCCACCAATTTTTGATGACGACGCTGGATGGAACATTCCCGCTCGCCTAAATGAATACAATTGCCATGTTCATCTGCAAGAATCTGCACCTCTATATGCCGTGGATTTTCAACAAATTTTTCAATGTACATATCACCATTATTGAAAGCATTTTTTGCTTCGTTACTTGCAATAACATACATTTTTTCTAGCTCATTGGGCTCTCGAACAAGACGCATCCCTTTTCCGCCACCGCCGGCAGATGCTTTAAGCATAACCGGATATCCCATTTCATTTGCCAGTTTTTTGGCTTCATCCGGCCCACTCAATAAACCGTCATTACCGGGAATAACCGGAATACCGGCAGCTTTCATGGTCTCTTTGGCATTGGCTTTATCGCCCATGGCATTGATGATTTCCGGGGTTGGTCCAATAAAGGTAAATTTGTTATCGGTACAAATACGTGAAAAATCAGCATTCTCTGCTAAAAATCCATAACCGGGATGAATCCCATCCGTTGCTGTAATTTCGGCCGCTGCTATAATGCGTGGCATATTCAAATAGCTATCTTTACCTGCAGGCGGGCCGATACACACAGCCTCATTTGCAAATTTTACATGAAGGGAATATTCGTCAGCCGTAGAATAAACCGCTACAGTCTTAATCCCTAATTCATGACAGGCGCGAATAATTCGCAGAGCAATCTCACCGCGATTGGCAATCAGAATCTTTTTGAACATGGATTATCCGTTGGAATCTATAATAAATAAGGGCTGGTTATATTCTACCGGATCATTATTATTGACCAGGATTTTACGCACAACACCGCCTTCTTCAGCTTCAATTTCATTCATGATTTTCATAGCTTCGATTATGCAAAGTGTATCGCCTTTGGCTATTTTATCACCTTCTTTTACGAAAGCTCCATCTTCTGGACTTGCTGAATTATAAAATGTTCCGGGCATAGGTGATAGAACTTCATTCCCTGTTACAGCTTCTTCAGTTACAGGAGTTTCAACTGCTGGCGGAGATGTGGTTTCCTGTACAGACACTGCAGATGCCGGTGCTACTTCAGTCGCCACTGTAGACACAGATGCAGATTTTACAACACGATATCGTTTCCCAAGAAATGTCACGTCAATTTCGTTTACATCACTGTGTTCAAGTATATAAATAATTTCCTTTAGTTTATCCTGCCACATAGTTACCTCGATCCCTTATTAAATTTTTGCTCTTTCAATATACGAACCAGTACGAGTATCTAACCGCAAAATATCACCTACATCAATGAATAAGGGGACGTTTACTACAATCCCTGTTTCCAGCGTAGCGGGTTTCGTCGCTCCGGTTGCTGTATTCCCTTTCATGCCCGGCTCTGTATGGGTGACTTCTAAATTCACATGAGCAGGCAAACGTACATCAAGTACTTCTTGCCCGTCAAACAATAAATCGACATTTAATCCCGCTTTAAGAAAACCCAAACTCGTTCCCAATACATCTTCCCCGACATTTGTTTGATCGTATGTTTCATTGTCCATAAATATATATTGATCCCTCTCTTGGTACAAGTATTGCATTTTTTTCGCTTCGACTTTTATAAATTGCAGTTTTGCACCGGAATTGAATGTTTCATCAATAATTTTACCCGACTGAATATCTTTTAATTTTGTCCGAACAAATGCCGGGCCCTTTCCCGGTTTTACGTGCAGAAATTCTATTACTTTCATCCGTTTATTTTTGTACAGGATAACTGCACCATTTTTAATATTTGATGTTGTTGCCATTTGTGTCCTTTAAATTGAGCTAATAATTTACAGATTAGTATAAGAATTCTCAAACGTGCATAAAGATTTTATGCGACAGTGGTTTCAACCTGTTTCCAATAGGGAATTGTTGATTGTATGAATTCTTCGGCCGTAATTAAATCTTGATTATATATATTGTTTTCCGGCATCATTTTTGCGTATTTAATTAAATCTGATCGTTCCAGCAATGCAAGCCACGCTTTCATTTCTTCATCTGAAAATGGTAATATATTATCCAATGATTTTATATCCTCCGTTGTCATTTCCAATGTTTTTAAAAATAAACTATGTTCAACATATTCTCTCAAAATGTAAGAAATTTGCACATAAAATTCCTTGAGATCGAGATTTTCTTTTGAATTCATTCGTAAAGCATTCAGTTTTTCTATGGCAATTT
>ENA-ORDG01000214-ORDG01000214.1-marine-metagenome-genome-assembly--contig:-NODE-214-length-26870-cov-2.862688_pt1 | contig 26870 bp, 28 predicted proteins | sample MGYA00248629_ERZ508524 | MGnify/ENA primary metagenome ERZ508524 (study PRJEB26194, sample SAMN05421901) | marine metagenome | isolation source: East of Rio de Janeiro, Brazil, South Atlantic Ocean...
GCAACACATCCGCGCCCACCATGATGATCGCGGAGCGGGCAGCGCGCTTCATTCTGGAAGACGCCCACCAATCGAATATCGCCGCCTGATCGCGGCCCCGGAGAGAAGCTATGACCATCATGACCATCCCGCCCCGCCCTACCCTGCTCGACGTGCAGCAGCAGGATATGCTGATCGGCGGCAAGCGCGTGCCCGCCCTGTCCGGCAAGCGTTTCGAGACCCGCAACCCCGCAACGGGTGAATTGCTCGCGACGGTGGCGCAAGGCGGCGCGGAGGATGTCGATCGCGCGGTAAAGGCTGCGCGCGCTGCCTTTGAAGGCCCCTGGCGCCGGATGAAGCCGGTCGAGCGTCAGCGCATTATGCTGCGCCTCGCCGATCTGGTCGAGGCGCATTTTGAGGAACTGGCGATGCTCGACACGTTGGACCTAGGCGCGCCCTACAGCCGCACCATCATGGGCAAGGCGCGGGCGGGCGCGCTGCTGCGCTATTATGCCGGGCAAGCGATGCTGATCACCGGCGACACCATCGACAATAATGCGCCGGGCGACGTCATCTCGCATACGCTGAAGGAACCGATCGGCGTCGTTGCCGCGATCAACCCCTGGAACGGTCCCATCGGCATGTCCGTCTGGAAGGCCGGGCCGGTTCTGGCCACCGGTTGCACCCTCGTCATGAAGCCCGCCGAACAGACGCCGCTGTCAGCCCTGCGCTTTGGCGACCTATGCATGGAAGCGGGCGTACCCGAAGGCGTCATCAACGTCGTCACGGGACTGGGCGATGCCGGTGCGGCGCTGTCCGGCCATCCCGATGTCGACAAGATCGCCTTCACCGGCTCCACCGGTGTCGGCGAGAAGATTCTCCATTCCGCCGCGCCGACAATGAAGCGCGTCACCGTCGAACTGGGTGGCAAGTCTCCCAACATCGTTTTTGCCGACGCGGATCTCGACAAGGCCGTTCCCGCCGCCGCCATGGCAGTGTTCGCCAATGCCGGGCAAATCTGTTCGGCTGGCACGCGGCTGTTCGTGCAGTCCACGATCCATGACGAATTTATGGATCGGCTTGCTGCCTATACCAGGACTATCCGTGTCGGCGATCCGCTCGATCCAGAAACCCAGATCGGCCCTGTCGTCTCCGCCCCGCAGATGGACAAGATTCTGGCCTTCATCGACAGCGCGCACAAGGAAGGCGCTCAGCCCCTAATCGGCGGCAACCGCATGCGCGGCGCAGGCTATGATGCCGGCTATTTCATCGAACCGACCATATTCACCGGGGTCGCGGACGAGATGACCATCGCGCGCGAGGAAATTTTCGGTCCGGTCCTGTCCGCCTTCACCTTCGACACCATCGAGGAGGTGCTGACCCGTGCCAATGCAACGGAATTCGGCTTGGGCAGTGGGGTTTGGACCCGCGATCTGGCGACAGCGCATCGCATGGCACGGGGCATTCGCGCGGGATCGGTATGGGTCAACTGCTATCAGATGCTCGATCCCGCTGTTCCATTCGGCGGCTACAAGATGAGCGGCTTTGGCCGGGAATCCGGACCGCACCATATCGAGGACTATCTCGAAACCAAGGCGGTCTGGATGAGGCTCGATTGACGCGGGGTTCGGCCGTGGAAAACAAGCAGGCCCCGCATCGCCGAGCCGTGCATCTGGACGACCATATCATCGTCCAGATGCAGGCATTGGCAACGGGCCGCACCGACGAGGCGCTCAACGCACGATTCGGGATCAGCTATAATACTTGGCGGAAGCTGCTAGCAGGCGAAGCGGTTCGCCCGTCACTCGCTGATCGACTGAAATTGAGGATCGAAGCGCTCCAGACATCCGATACCTGATTCCGGCTCTGTGATCAGACCCAGCCGGATGCTCGCAGATCGGGAGAGGCGCCCTCTCCGGTCACGCCCTTGGCTGCATCGCTTAGCATTTCCAAAAATCGACGCTGTGTCGCCGTGGGGCGCCAACTGCGCCGGGTTGTAATACCTACAACGCGCCTTGTGCCTTCCAGAGCAGGCCCGACCTGGGTCAACAAACCGCTTCGGATTTGAAGCGCGACCTGATCGGGAGACAACAACGTCAGGAAATTGGCTTCAGTCAGCAATCTACCTATGATCATGACCGATCCGCATTCGACGGGCGTCGCCGGCGTCGTCACTTCCCCAAACAGATTTTCCCATTGCTCGCGCAGCGGCGAATTGGCGGGGGCGACAATCCACGGATAGGCCGCCAGTTGCTCCATGCTCGGCTTCTCCATGCCAGCAAGCGGATGCTGGCTGCCTGCGGCGATCACCAGCCGATCTTCCGTCAGTGGCAATTGATAGAGATCGGCGATCTCGTATGGGCGCAATGCCCCAACGATGATGTCGATCACGCCATCGCGCAGCGGTTCGACCAGTTCGCGCCAACTTCCTTCCAGCACTTTAAAGGCTGCTCGAGGGTCACTCCGCGCCATTCGTGCCATGGCGGCCGGCACAAGATAGGGGCGCGACAGCGGTAAGGCGCCAAAAGCGATCAATTCACTACCGCTGCCGCTATCCCGCCCGATATCGGCCAGTGCCGCCACGATCTCCGCAACGGCAAGGCGCGTGCCGCGCGCCAGCTTCTTGCCGGCAGAATTGAGCCATACGGCCCGCCCCCGCCGCTCGACCAGCTTGCCACCGATCATTTGTTCCAGGTCGCCAACGGCACGATGCACGGCGGTCTGCGACAGGGTGCTGCCATGAGCGGCAGCCGCAAAGCTGCCTGCTTCCGCCAGCGCAAGAAATGCACGCAATTGCGTCATCGTCATGAGGCGTTCGGGATACTGGAACACGCCTGACAGGCCCTTGGCCGCTTGCGACAGATGGTCCAGCGCCGCGCTGGCCCGCTCAATGACGATCTCACCCATCGCCGTTGGAACCATCCCGCCGGATCGCCTTTCGAAAAAACTGTAGCCGAACTGCCGTTCCAGCTTTGCTAGCCCCTGGGTCAAGGCAGGCTGCGAGAGGCTCACCACATCGGCTGCCGCCGTGATGCTGCCATGTTCGCGTATCGCCAACAAAGCGCGCAGGTGGCGCAGATTGAGGTCGAAGGGGTCGGTCGCCATGCCGCTTTCTCTTGTTACCCTGCACCCGCGCCCTTTTCGGACCGTCGAGCGGCCCCGAAGCCTAGAGGATGAATGCGCCCCCGCCAATAGCATCGAAAGTTTTGATGGACCGATCATTTCTTAAATGGTAGGACCATTAAGAAATGATACCACAATGTTGCTGATTTAAGGGAAAAGGAGGTTGCCCATGGATTTTGAATTGGCTGACGATGTCCGGGAATTTTGCGAGGTGACGCGCGCCATCGTCCGCGACCTGTTGCCGCATGAGATCGAATTCCAGGAAACCGGCAATGTCCCACCGATCGTTCGCCAGACGTTGATCGATAATGGTTATTTCGGCATGGCTCTGCCCGAGCAATATGGCGGACTTGGCCTCGGCGCACTGGCCCAAGCCGCAGTACAGATCGAGCTTGCGCGCCTGCCTCCGCAATTCTGGACAGAACTGCGCCCACTCATGGGGCCGGGCGCCAAGAATATCATGTACCACGCTTCCGATGCGCAGCGTGAAGCCCTGTTGCCTGGCATGGCGACGGGCGAGATTCCGATCGCCTTTGCCCTGACCGAACCCAATAGCGGTTCTGACCCCGGTTCGATGCGCACCACTGCCGTCCGCAATGCCGACGGGTGGGTAATCAATGGCAGCAAAACGTTCATCTCGAACGGCAAGAAAGCCAAATATGTAATCGTTTACGCGTATACGGACAAATCGGCAGGCGCGCGCGGCGGCATCTCCGCCTTCCTGATGCCGGCCGACACGCCGGGCTTCTCGGTTACCGGCACGATCGAACTGATGGGCACCGCAACACCTGGCGTCTTCGAACTGACATTCGATGAATGCCAGGTCGGCCCGGACGCTCTGATTGGCGAACTCGGTCGCGGCTTCCACTACGCACTTGAAGGCCTCAACGAAGGGCGCATGAATGTCGGTGCGACCGCAGTCGGCATGGGCGAATATGCGCTGGAACTGGCGATAGAAGAGTCGAAGCAGCGTCCGGCGTTTGGCGGCGTTATCTCCGATTTCCAAGCGATACGGCATTATATCGCTGCCATGGCGACCGACATGCGCGCCGCACGCTTGATCCTTCTCGATGCCGCCTGGCGCTATGATCAGGGCGAAAAACGCCGCGAACTGGCATCCATGGCCAAATTATTCGCGACCGAAGCGGGGAGCCGGACCGTGGATACCGCAGTCCAGATATTCGGTGGTACCGGCTATTGCCGGGGCTTTGCGGTCGAACGCCTCTATCGCGACATTCGCATCACCCGCATCTATGAGGGGTCGTCGGAAATCCAGAAGAACACGATCGCGCGCGAACTGCTGCGATAAAATGGAGGGCGGGACGCGCAACGCTTCCCGCCAATCGATCCTTGCCGGGGCGGGATATCCCCGCCCCTTTTTCCATCAGAGCAGATCGCCCTTCTCTTGCAAGGCTGCAATGCGGCCTTCATCCAGCCCGAGTCCGGCCAGAAGCGCTGCACCATCCTGCCCCAGGCATGACACATGATCGCGCGCCTCGACCCGTGAACCGCTCATGCGGAATGGCGGATTGGACACTTTATAGCGCCCCGCGCCATCCACTATCTCGGCAAAGGCGCCACGAGCCGCCAGTTGCGGATCGTCCAGCAGTTCGCCTATCTCGCGGTAGCGCGCGCAGGGAACGCCGTGACGCGAAAGGATCGCTTCCGCGTCCTCGGAAAGATGCTGCTCTGTCCACTTTTCAGTTAGGGCCAGCAGGGTCGCCCAATTCGCGTTACGATCGGCATTGGTGCGGAAACGCGGATCCTCGCGCCATTCCGGATGCTCCACTGCATCGGCAAGCTGTTCGAAATTGCGCGGAGATGTCGGCGCAACCATGATGAACCCATCGCGGGTCTTGAGCGGCGTATAGAGCGGACGGCGGGCGTCGCCGGGAAATTGCGCCTCCTGCGTTTCGAACACCAGCATACCGACCATCGCTTCGAGCATAGAAACATCGATATGTTGCCCCTCGCCTGTCCGCTCGCGCTGGTAGAGCGCGGCCTGGATTGCTCCGAAAGCATGGGTGCCGCCCAGAACGTCCGCGACGAATATGCCGCTGGTCGCCGGTCGTTCCGCCCCGTCTTGATAGCGCAGATTGACCATGTCGAAGCCGCTGGCCGCATGGATCACGGGCGCATAGGCCGGGAACAGCGCCTTTGGACCGGTCTGGCCATAGCCGGAGATGGAGCAATAGATGAGGCGGGGATTGATGTCCCGCAGCGTGGCATAATCCAGCCCGAACCGCTGCATCACGCCGGGTCTGAAATTTTCCACCAGTATATCGCAGGTTGCAACCATCTGCCTGATCAGTGCCACGATCTCAGGCGATTTCAGATTGCAGGCGATGCTCTTCTTGCCGGCATTGAGGTTGCCGAAATAAGCGCTGAACCCATCGCGCAGCGGCGGTCGCGCCCGCACCTGATCCCCTTCCAGCGATTCGACCTTGATCACCTGCGCGCCCAGATCGGCTAGCATCCGCGTGGCGAACGGTCCCGCCATGACACTGGTAAAATCCAGCACGCGTATGCCATCCAGTGCCCCTCTGCTCGCGATCACAGTGTCTTCCGACATATCCCCACCTATGATTAGGACTAAACATTTAATGGTCATACCTATCACATGATGAACGTAGCCGGTCAACCGCAGCATGACGCTGCGGATATGCGATAGCCGAAAGCCGCCCTTCGGCTTTTATCAGCCCTTGGCCGCCTTGCTGTTCTTGCGAACGTGACGATGCACGCGCTCCAGATGCTTGCGCATTTCCGCGACGGCCGCCTCGCTGTTCTTCGCGCGTAAATGGCGCACCAGCTTGAATCGAGATTCGATCAGCGACTGTTGCAGCGTCTCATAGTCCGGTCCCTGCACAAACTCGTGCAAGATCGCAGAAAGCGACTCCACGAAAATGCCGAAGATACGGTTTCCCGTCGCCCGGGCCAGCACCGCATAATATTCTGCCGCACATTGATAGCGGGCCTCGACATTGCTTTCCTGCTTCGTCCGCGCAGCGATCGCCTCTAGATCGGCCAGGTCATTTTCGGATGCCCGCTCACAAGCCAATCGCACAATAATATCCTGAAGCGCCAACCGCGCTTCGGTCAGTTCGGCGAGAGAAATATCGCCCAGATGCACATAATCCTGCATCGCCTGCAAAATGCGATCTGGCTCGGCGGTCTGCACGAACGCTCCACCTTTCACACCTTTCACATTGCGGATGATGCCGGCCACCTCCAGGCTACGCAATGCTTCCCGCAGGGCGCTGCGACTGACCTGGAATTCTGCCGCCAGTTCCCGCTCCGCAGGGAGCTTATCGCCTGCCTTCAAAGTTCCCGCGGCCAGTTGCGCGCGGATCTGCTCGCAGATGATTTCAAAGGCGCGTTGCGTCTTGATTGGTGCAAAATTGGGTTTGGTCGAAGGCGTGGGCGCCATGTCATGCTCCGCAGGATATCGTCGAATCTATAGTGACCGTCTGGAAAGACGCAATGGCCGGACCGAAACCTATTGACAGCAGCTCTATATTTTTAAATGGTCCGACCATTACGAATGTGGAGGCCCCATGAAAATCCTTGTGCCCGTGAAGCGGGTTGTCGACTATAATGTGAAGCCGCGGGTGAAGGCGGACGGGACGGGCGTCGACCTGGCCAATGTCAAGATGAGCATGAACCCGTTCGACGAGATCGCCGTCGAGGAAGCCATTCGCCTGAAGGAAAAGGGCGTGGCGACCGAGGTCGTGGCGGTGTCGATCGGCGTCGCCAAGGCGCAGGAAACGCTTCGCACGGCGCTCGCCATGGGCGCGGACCGGGCGATCCTGATCCAGACCGATGACGAGGTGGAGCCGCTGGGCGTCGCCAAGCTGCTCGCCAAGGTGCAGGAAGAAGAGCAGGCTGGTCTAATCATCCTGGGCAAGCAGGCGATCGACGATGACAGCAACCAGACCGGCCAGATGCTGGCCGCGCTGCTGAACCTGCCGCAGGGCACCTTTGCCAGCAAGGTCGAGGTCGAGGGCGACAAGGTCAGTGTCACTCGCGAGGTCGATGGCGGCCTGGAGACGGTGAAGCTGTCGACCCCGGCGATCGTCACCACCGACCTGCGCCTCAACGAACCGCGCTATGCGTCGCTGCCCAATATCATGAAGGCGAAGTCCAAGCCGCTGGCGACGAAGACGCCCGTCGATTTCGGCGTCGACATCGCCCCGCGGCTCGAGACCGTCTCGGTCGCCGAGCCCGCCAAGCGCTCGGCCGGCGTCAAGGTCGCCGATGTCGATGAACTGGTTGCCAAGCTCAAGTCCATGGGAGTTGCCGCATGAAGACGCTTGTCTGGGTTGAACATGAAGGCGGCGCGGTCAAGGACGCCACCCTCTCCGCCGTCACCGCCGCCGCCAAGCTGGGCGAGGTCCATCTGCTGGTCGCCGGCGAAAGCGTCGGCGGCGTCGCCGAAGCCGCGGCCAAGATCGCCGGCGTGGGCAAGGTCCATGTCGCCGACGACGCGGCGCTGGGCCATGCGCTCGCCGAGAACGTCGCGCCGCTGGTGGTGCAGCTGATGGCCGATCATGACGCCTTCGTTGCGCCGGCGACCAGCAACGGCAAGAATATCGCGCCGCGCGTCGCGGCCTTGCTGGACGTAATGCAGATCAGCGACATCCTGTCGGTGGAAAGCGAAGACACGTTCACCCGGCCCATCTATGCCGGCAACGCCATCGCCACGGTGAAGTCGAAGGACGCCAAGAAGGTCATCACCGTTCGTGGCACCGCTTTCGAGAAGGCGGCGGCCGAGGGTGGTTCGGGCACGGTGGAGGCTGTGGCCTCGACCGGGGACGCGGGCTTGTCGTCCTTTGTCGGCGCCGAGATCGCCAAGCTGGAGCGGCCGGAGCTGACCAGCGCCAAGGTGATCGTGTCGGGCGGCCGTGCGCTGAAGGACGGGGAGACGTTCGAGCAGCTGATCTTCCCGCTGGCCGACAAGCTGGGCGCCGCGGTCGGCGCCAGCCGCGCCGCGGTCGATGCGGGCTATGTCCCCAACGACTATCAGGTCGGGCAGACCGGCAAGATCGTCGCGCCGGAAGTCTACATCGCCGTGGGGATTTCCGGGGCGATCCAGCATCTGGCCGGCATGAAGGACAGCAAGACCATCGTCGCTATCAACAAGGATGAGGATGCGCCCATCTTCCAGGTGGCAGACATCGGCCTGGTCGGCGATCTGTTCAAGGTGGTGCCGGAGCTGACCAAGAATCTGTAAGCCAGTTCTGACGGCAAGGAGAAAGGGCGTGGGGAGTAATCCCCACGCCCCGACCGACGGGGCATAGGGTGCGGGACTGTGCGATTCAAAGATGCGCTCATCGCTCGCCTATTTAACAAGAAAAGGTCTCGATGGCCTGCTCACTCCGAGCAGAGTTGGACCATGGTGCTGCAACAGGAAGACTAAGCCTCGGACAAACACGCCTTCCCCACAATTGGATCATGCGTTTTCTTCTTCGACGGAGTTCGGGACGAAGTGGGTCAACATAGCTTGCGCCGTTTCCCCTCGAAACCATCTTTGATGTCTGCGATCCACGCTACAATTTCCTGTTCACTCCAACGCGAGGCCCCTGGCGAAATCCTATAGGGTGCGGGAAACTTATTCTCGGAAATCATGCGGTAGATCATCGATTTCCCCAAACCCACCCGACGGATGACCTCAGAAAGCTTCAACAACCGTTCGGCCTTATCGCCGGAACTGATGTCCAAATTTTCAGTCACATGACTACCCATCCTGAGCTGCCTCCCCTTCCCGACGAGCCTTTGCAAAAGCACGGTCGCTCGCAAGAAATGCCTCCAGCATCGCTGGGATCAGGTCGTTGGTCTCTGCCCGTTCGTGATAGGCACGATTATAGATCGCGGTGTAATCACCCAACGCCCGCGCCAAGTCCGGCGTAACCGTCAGCGTGAGCTTGATCGGGGTACGATCAGGCAGTTTCCCAAGCTTGAGCATGGTATCCTCCATTCAATGCGTGCCGGCCCAGGGGCGCAACGTGATATCCTTGTGGACAACGATGCGCAGCGGCCAGCCGGGGCGGACGATGATGGTGGGCTGGATATCAAGGTTCTTCGAAACGATCTGCTGCCCCGCCTGATTGGCGGATTGCTGCGTGGACTGCCGTATCGCACGGACAAGGTCGCTCTCGTCACTGCCGAGCGAGAGCTGCGTCCCGACGCCCAGCAGGGTTGATAGCGTCACCCCCTTCAGCAGCTGCCAAGTGTGCAAATCCACCTTGTCGGCAAGCCCCGCATATCCCGCCGCATCGGTTGCCGGAAGATTGTCGATCTGGATCGAACTGCCATCGGGCAGGATGATCCGCTGCCAGGCGAGTAGAGCGCGGCGCTGCCCAAAGGCGACCACGCTGTCATAGCTGCCGATGAGCCGCGCGCCTTGCGGGATCAGCAGAATTCGCCCCGTCACCGTGTCGAATACTGGTTCCGTCACTTGGGCGACTACCATGCCCGGCAGATCCGAATTCAGCCCGGTGACGAGACTGGCGGCAATGATGCTCCCCGCCATCAGCTGATAGGGCGATGCCGGGGCTTCGAGCCGGTGAGCACTGGCCGTCCCTCCCATCGCCTGCTGCGCCATGAAGTCGATCTTGCGCTGCTGATTATTCTGATCCTTTTCGGGATCGAGAGCCAGAAGCCCGGCCACGCCGCTAGACGCAGATTGTCCCGGAACGGTGACCGCGGCAGCATCAGCGGCGGCACTGGTCGCTGCCCACCCCGATGATTGCACCAACACGCCAGCCTCGCGCGCTTGATACGCCTGCGAGGCTATCCGCTGGCGTTCTGCTTCGGCGCCCTGCTGAGCGGCGGTTGGCGCCCTGGTTCCAGCGACGGGACCGTCGCCCTGACTGGCAAGCCCCCGTTGATGCTCAAGGATGGGGCGGCCAAGGTCGCCCGGCAGCGGCGGCCCCAGCACTGGCGTATCGGCTTTGACCTTGCTGTAATCGCCGGGCAGATCGGCAACGGCGTCTGCCGGCGTGCGGCGGTCGCTGACAGCCTTCTCGCTGCCCGCCTCGACGATGTGCAACGTCTTGGACCCCAGCGCCATCCACGTCACACCGGCAATCGCTAGTGAGCCGATCGCGGCCCCGCTGATGATGACGCCGCGCCGGAAGCGGACGACGCGGCGGGGACTGGCCCGCAGCACCAGCCCCTCTGGCGCGACCTTCTGCGTTGCTTGCACCGCCTTTGGTTCAGCGGCACCGACATCGTTGGCCTGCGTGCCGTTGGCCGGAGAATTTTCGCCCCCGCTCATTTGCGCCTCCCTTCGGCGCCGGCGTCGGTCCGGCTGATGCGGACGACCTGCTGCGGCTTTTCGCCCAGGCGCAGTTCGGCCGCCCCAAAGAGCCGATCGACGATATAGTGATGGCCGCTCACGCGATAATTGACGAGTTGACTGCCCCCACGCGGGCCGACGACGAACAATGGCGGCGCCTCGCCTTGATCCAGCCGGGCCGGGAATTCGATATAGACCTTGCGCCCATCATCCCACGCCCGAATCGGGCGCCATGGTGGATTGTCGCCGGTAATGGCATAGGTAAAGCGCAGGTTGGCCAGAGCGACATCCGACGCGACCGGCTTGGCCTGCTCGGCAATCTGGTTCTGGCGCTGCAAGGCCAGGAGCCGATCCCGCGGATAGGTCCAGCTGATCGCGGCCATGGCGGTGCGATCAGTGCTCTCCAGCGCCAGATGATAAGCGCGCCGGTCGGTCGCAATCACCATATTGGTGACGAGACCAGGGGCGAAGGGCTTCACCAGCACATGGATCCGGGCATCGTCCCCCGATCCGCTGGTGGTATCGCCAATGACCCAGCGCACCGTATCGCCTGCCGCAACCGCCAGCAGCTTTTCGCCGGGCTGAAGCGCGACATCGCTGACCCGCTCCGGCGCGGCATAGAGGCGGTAAAGCGCACCATCAGTCCAGGGATAGACCTGCATCGCATTGATATAGCCTGCACTCGACGGCTCACGGGTGGCGGCACGATTGGCTGTCTCGACACGGGCGGTTGGCGGGCCGGCCTCCTTTGCCACGGAAGGCGGCGGCACCATCTGCCCTGGCAAGGGCAGCGGCTGTGGCACTGTTACGATCTCGACGGGCTTGGCTGGTTCGGCCTCACGAACGGCGGCCTGGAACCGCACGCTGTCGAGCGCGATGGCTGGAGGCGGCGTCGCTCCGGCGCAAGCGCCCAGAGTGAAAAGCGGCAGTGGCAGCAACAGGGTCAGGCGGGTCATGGACGATCTCCCTCCTCCTCGGTGGTAGGGGCAGGCGTCGGAAGAGGCGCTGCCATGGGGGCGGTCTGAGCGTCCCGCGGAACAGCAGAGGCTTCAGCCGGTGTCAGAGCGCGATCGGACCGCCGCGCCTGCGTCGAGGGCTGACCGTCCAGTTCGCGCGCCCAGTCGATGGCGTTGACGAAAAGACCCAACGGGTTCTTGCGCAGCGCATCAGCATCCTTGGGCGGCTGCATGATGACGGTCAGCATGGCGGTCCAGCGCTCGGTCTTCGCAAGGCTGCCGCGCTCGAAGATGCTCTCCGTCCACTTGACCTGAAAACTGTTGTCCGATGCCCGGACCACGCTCGTCACCTGCACCGACACACTGCGCTGGCCGATCCCGGCAAAGGGGTCGTTGGACCGGGCATATTCATTGAGGAATATGGCCGCCCGGTCGGTGGCAAAATCATAGGCATCGAGCCAGCCCCGCTTCACCAGCACCGGATCGATCGACACCGAGCGGACATTGGATATGAACCGGCTCAAGTGCCACGCAATCTGGCCGTCGGTTGGCCGATAGTTCTGGATCGCCGGGGCAACGCTGCGTGCTTCACCCAGCCGGTCCACTTCCACCACATAAGGCGCGACCCGGCTCTGCATCGACTGCCAGACGTTGGAAGCGATCAGGATGCCAGTGAGACCCAGGCTGGAGAAGGCGACCAGCCGCCAGTTCCGCGCCTGCACGCGGGCCGAGCCGATGCGTTCGTCCCATAGCTGCCCGGCGCGCTGCCATGGGGTGTCCGGCGCGGGCGTTTGCCCGTAACGCTGGATCGTTCGCTTGAAGATCATGTGCGGTCACTCCTTTTCGCTGAGATCAGGGTTGGCGGCACCACCGGGACGATCGCCGTCCTTCACGGTCTGCATGGCCATCTGCCGATGATGCCGAGCGGTCTGCTGGGACCGGAGGCTCTGCGCCCAGGCCGGCGCCGGGTCGGATGTCGGCCCGGAGCCGGATGGCGCGCGGGAAGATGGAGCGGGAGCCGGGGAGGTCCGCCCAGCATTCCAGGCGGACTGTCGTCCTGCGGCGGCGCTTGCCTGAACCGGGGCGGCAAGCAGCGAGGCCTTCGCTTGGGCCGCCTGCGATGCCACGCCGCCCGCTGCGGTCGCGATACCGCCTAAGCCTGCGCTGACGCTGGTCCTGCCCGAGGTTTCTTGCCCCAGCTTGTATGCGGTGGAGGCAGCCGAACCCATTGCCGTTCCGGCGCGGATCGCGTCCATACCGCCGCGCCCCGCCATCAATGCGCCGCGCGCGGCGAGCAAGGCCGCGCCTCCGCTCATGACCGCCGCGCCGGCCGCCGTGCCGACGGCGGCCCCTGCACCAAGCTGCGGCGCGCCGGATACGAGGCCGGACGCGATGCCTGGACCAAAAATGCCAAGACCGAACAGCGTCAGCGCGCCCATCAGCAGGGTGAGCGCCTCGGAGATACCGGGATCATCGCCAACGAGGCTGGTCATCTGGTCGAAACAATGAGTGCCGATGCCGATAATGACGGCAAGCACCATCACCTTGATGCCCGAGGAGACGACATGGCCCAGCACCCGTTCGGCGAGGAAGCTGGTCTTGTTCCAGAGAGCAAAGGGTACGAGCACGAAGCCCGCAAGAGCCGTCAGCTTGAACTCGACGATAGTGACGAAGAGCTGGATGGCGAGGATGAAAAAGGCCAGCACCACGAGCAGCCAGCAGATCAGCAGCACCGCAATGGCGAGAAAATTGCCGAAGAATTCGGGAAAGCCCATCAGGTCGTTAACCTTGGCGATCAACGGATAGGCAGCCGTAAACCCGGTGCCAGCGATCCTGCCGGGATGAAGGAGATCATCAGCGGAAAGGCCACCGCCGCCCGCCGTGATGCCCAGCCCCGAAAAACTGCGATAAACGATGTCGGCAAGCCGCGAGAAATTGCCGAGGATGTAAGCGAAGGCCCCGACATAGAGGACTTTCTTGACCAGTCGCCCGAGCACGTCCTGATCATTGTCCATCACCCACCAGAGCGCGGCGAGCGTGACATCGATGCCGATCAGCACCGTGGTCAGGAAAGCGACATCGCCCGACAGGAGGCCGAAGCCGCTGTCGATATAGGTGAGGAAGGTATCGAGAAAGGCGTCGACAATATTAAGGTCGAGCTCGCCGATGTCGGGGTCCATCGCCTGCGCCCCTAGCGGCGGGTATAGATGGTGGAGACGCCCAGGAACCGGCGGCTTTGCTCGCGCGCGGCTTCCATCGCCTGCTGTTCGCGGGCACGCTCGAGCGCATCGGCGCGGTACTGCGCCGCCATCATCTGCTGGATCTGGAGCTGTTGGCGGGTCGAGAGGGCGATCAGCTGATTTGTTGCCTGCCCGACCTGGAGGCTGCCGCTAGCCGACTGGCTTTGGCTTACCAGTTCGGTGAGCAACGTGGCGTCGGCCTCAATGTTTTCCACCACCTGCGACTGCACCCGCATGGTCTGGCGGTAGCCCTGCATCGATGCCTGATAGCGGGCGCGCGCCTGCGCGATGATCTCGCTGGTCGAGAGCGCCGTATCGAACGCAACGGCAAATTGCCTGCGCAGAGCCTCGTCGGTGGAAGCGAGGTCGAAGGCGATGCCTTCGGCCTGGTTCATCAGCGTGCCGATCCGCTGCATCGAACGGCTGATCTCGCTCAGGGACGAGAAGTCGAGTCGCTGAAGATGCTTGCCCATGTTGGTCAGCATCGTCGCCTGATTCTGAAGCGCCTGGATCTGGTTGTTGATCTGCTGCAGCGTGCGTGCGGCCGTCAGGACATTCTGCGTGTAGTTCGACACATCAAAAACCGGGATCGCCAGGGCCGGCGTGACCGGCCCGACGGCGGCAGTCACCGTGGCGGTGGCCGCCATCAGGGCGGTAAGAAGGCGCGGTTTCATAGATCAAGCTCCGTTTGCTGGGGGTGAGAGGCGGCCGCGAGGACATCTGCGCCGCGTGCGGTTTCGAATTCGGCAAGCAGATCGGCCGCCCAATCGAGGCCATGGGCGCGCAGGAAGGCAGGCGTGAAGCCATCCGGTCCATGCGCATCGACCAGCCGGTCGATCAGCTTCTGGCTGTCGGGATCGGATGCCCCGCAAAGCGCCAGCGCGACCGGCCCCAGGGCCAGTTCGAAGAGGCGGTTGCCGGCGCGCGATTGCAGATAATAATGCCGCTTGGGGGTCGCGCGGGCGATCAGCTCGACCTGCCGTTCGTTGAGGCCGAAGCGCTCATAGGCGGCGCGGCCCTGCGGCTCGACGGCCCGGTCGTTGGCGAGGAAGATGCGCTGCGGGCAGCTTTCGATGATGGCGGGCGCGATGCTGCTATCGGCGATGTCCGTCAGGCTCTGGGTTGCAAAAACCACGCTGACGTTGCGCTTGCGCAGGACCTTCAGCCATTCGCGGATACGCGCGGCGAAGAGCGGATTGTCGAGGAAGACCCAAGCCTCGTCGAGCACGAGCAAGGTCGGTCGGCCGTCGAACCGCTCCTCCAGCCGATGGAAAAGATAGGTGAGCACCGGAGCGACCGCACCTGCGCTATGCATGAGCGCCTCGGTCTCGAAGCATTGAACATCACCCAGCGCCAGCGCATTCTCGGCCGCATCGAGCAGGCGACCAAGCGGCCCTTCCAAAGTGTAGGGCATGAGCGCCGCCTTCAGCGCATTGGACTGGAGGAGGAGGCTGAGGCCGGTCAGCGTGCGCTGTTCGGGCGGAGCACCGGCGAGGTTGGTCAGTGCCGACCACAGCGCCTCCTTGATCTCGGGCGTCACCTCCATGCGCTCGGCGGTCAGGAGCGCGGCGACCCATTCGGCCGCCCATGTGCGTTCGGCATCATTGTCGATATTTCGCAAGGGCTGGAAAGCCAGGGCATCCCCTGTTCCCAAGTCATGATGCTCGCCGCCCATCGCCAGCACCGCCGCGCGAGCGGACAGACCCTTGTCGAAGACATAGACCTGTGCGCGGGGATAACGGCGGAACTGGAGCGCGAGCAGCGCCAGCAGCACCGACTTGCCCGCGCCAGTCGGGCCGACGATCAGCATATGACCGACATCGCCGACATGGGTGGACAGACGGAACGGCGTGGAGCCGCTGGTTTCGGCATAGAGAAGCGGCGGGCCGGCGAGATGCCCGTTGGCTGCCGAGCCTGCCCAGACAGATGACAATGGCATCAGGTGGGCCAGATTCAGCGTATGGATCAGCGGCTGCCGGACATTGGCGTAGACATGGCCGGGCAGCGATCCAAGCCAGGCCTCCACCGCGTTGACGCTTTCGCGGATGGAGGTGAAGCCCAGGCCATTGACGACCCGCTCGACGATGCGGACCTTTTCCTCGGCCCGGCCCCGATCGGTATCGCTGACAGTGATGGTGGCGGTATGATAGCCGAAAGCGAGATGGTCGCCGCCAAGCGCCTGAAGCGCGAGATCGGCATCGACCACCTTGTTGTCCGCATCGCTGTCGGTCAGCGGAACCGGCTCGTTCATCATCACCTCGCGCATCAGCTGGGCGACGGACTTGCGCTTGTTGAACCACTGGCGGCGGATCTTCGTCAGCGCCTTGGTGGCCGCCGCCTTGTCGAGCGCGATGAACCGGGTCGCCCAGCGATAGGCGAAATCCTGATGGTTGAGCGCATCGAAAATGCCGGGGCGCGTCGCATTGGGGAAGCCCAGCACGGTGACCGTGCGCAGGTGCCGGTCGCCCAGCATCGGCTCGATGCCGCCGGACAGCGGCGTATCGACCAGCAGCCCGTCGAGATACATTGGCGTGCCGGGCACCGCGACGGGATGACGCCGGGGCGAAATGCAGCCGTGCAAGAAAGTCAGCGTCTCTGCATCATCAAGCGCGCGGACTTCGGCCATGAAACCGGAGAGCAGGTCCTGCACCCGATCGGTCTCGGCGATGAAGGCATGCAATTCCGTCCGCCAGTCACGGTCCTGCTGGGGCACATCGCGTTCCAGTAAGGCGCGCTCCGCGCGGCTGACCTGATCGGCAGGCGGGAGATAGCAGAGCGTGAGATGGGTCCGGCTTTCGAAATGCTGCCCCTTGCGACCGTCGAAATGGCCGCGCCGTTCCTCGTCGACCAGCCAGGAGGCGGCATCGGGAAATGAGCTGTCGGGATATCCCAGTGCTTGCGACCGCTCGGCATCGAAGAATAAAGCCCAACCAGATCCCAGCCTGCGCAGCGCATTATTGGCCCGCGCGCAGACCGAGAGCAGTTCGGCGTCGGTCGCACTTTCGAGGTCGGGACCGCGGAAATAAAGCGTCCGCTGGAAGCTCCCATCCTTGTTGAGCACGACGCCCGGGGCGATCAGCGCGGCCCAAGGCAGATGGTCGGCCAGCCGGTCGGCCGTGCCGCGATATTCCTTGAGGTTCAGCATGAGAGATAGGCCTTCTGCCGGAGGTGTCGGGCGAGCACGGGCGCGAAGTCGGGATCGCGCTTGGCCGCGAACACGGCAAGGCTGTGCCCGGCGAGCCAGAGCAGCAGGCCTGCGATCCATTGCTGGAGGCCCAGCCCCATCGCAGCCGCGAGCGTGCCGTTGAGGATCGCGATACCGCGCGGCGCGCCGCCAAGCAGGATGGCCTCGGTCAGCGATCGATGCAGCGGCACCTCGAAGCCTTCGATATGCCCGTTGGCGATAGGCCCGCCACTTGCGATGGCGCCAGGCCCCGCCATCAGACCAGCGCTCCGCCGCCGAAGCTGAAGAAGGAGAGGAAGAAGCTGGAAGCGGCAAAGGCGATCGAGAGGCCAAAGACGATCTGGATCAGCTTGCGAAGGCCGCCCGAGCTCTCTCCGAAGGCTAGCGCTAGTCCCGTCGAAATGATGACCATGACCGCGATGATCTTGGCCACCGGCCCCTGCACCGACTCCAGTATCTGCTGGAGCGGTTCCTCCCACGGCATGCCGGAACCCGACGCCATCGCCGTGGCGGGAAGCAGCAGGGCGGCAGCAATGAGCGGGATGCGTGCAAGCTGCGCCTTGGCGAATGGATGGCTAAAGGCAGAAGATATGTGCATGGATCAATCTCCTATGCTTTGGGGGATGGCGAGGTCGGTCACGGCATAGTCGCCGTCGGCATCGAGCCCGCCGACCTCGGCGACGGTCTCGATCCTGCGGCCGGTGCCCCGACCGGAGATGAACACCACCATGTCGATCGCCTCGGCAATCAGGAGGCGCGGCACGGTGACGACGCTTTCCGCCACCAGCTGCTCGATGCGGTGGAGGGCGGATCGCGCGCTGTTGGCATGGACTGTGGCGATGCCGCCGGGATGGCCGGTGTTCCATGCCTTGAGCATGTCGAGGGCTTCGCCGCCCCGGACTTCGCCCACGATGATCCGGTCGGGACGCAAGCGCAGGGTCGAGCGGACGAGGTCGGCCATCGTCACGATCCCCGCTCCCGTGCCTGAGCCCAGCCCCCGCTTCGTGCGCAGCGCCACCGTGTCGCGCGCGGCGCATTGCAACTCGCGCGTGTCCTCGATCAGGATCACTCGCTCGTCGAGGCCCGCCATCTCGGCCAGCAGAGCGTTCGCCAATGTGGTCTTGCCCGACGAGGTGCCGCCGGCGACAAGGATGTTACGGCGCTCGATGACCGCATCGGCCAGCACCAGCCCGACTTCCGCGCGCATGATGCCATCTGTCACATAGTCGATCAGGCGATAAATACGGGCGGCCGGCTTGCGGATGGCAAAGCACGGCGCCGATGCCACAGGCGGCAGCAGCCCCTCGAAGCGCTCTCCGCCCGAACCGTCCCCATAGACCGGCAGTTCGGCGCTGATGATCGGCGCATCGGCATGGACCTCGGCACGCACATGGCTGGCAACCAGGCGGACAATGCGTTCTGCCTCGGCGGGTTCGAGCCGAGCCCCCGTCTCGATGCGGCCTTCGCCAAGACGGTCGAGACGCAACACGCCGTCGGGGTTGACCATGATCTCGACGACGAGCGGATCGGCGAGCGCAGCGGCGATTGCCGGTCCCATGGCGGTTTGCAGCATCGCACGGCGGCGGCCTCGCGCTTGGGCTTCGAGGGCGCCGCTCATGACGGCTCACCGTCGTTCGCCGGGGTATCGATCGACCGGCCCGTCGCGAGCTGTCGCCCCACCTGATCGACGAAGCGGCGGAAGCGCTCACGCCCGACCGCTTGGCCCGCCTTGTCTGGCTCGGGCAGCGGCGCCGTCACGGTCAGCTGATAGCGGACGAACAGCGACAGGGTTTCGAGCAGGACGCATCCATCGCGCTCGATTCGGCCCAGTTGCTTGCTGATCCGGTCGAGCCTGTGCTTGAGCAGATCATCGACTTCGCGGGTGGCGCGGCGATTGAGATATTCCCGCAAGGCGTCGGAGATGATCGCGGACTTCGACGTGCCTGGCCTGGAGGCCAGCAGATCGAGACGAGCGCTCAATTCCTCGTCGAGATAGAGATGATGGCGGGGCTTCATGGCCATTCTCCCCGTCACAAGTTCGGCAGCAGATCGTCGCCGCGATCCCTGCTTTCGTTGATGCCATAGGCCCGCTGGAGCGGGTTCAGGTTGCGCAGCCGGTCCATGGCGCGCCGGTCGGCGACCTCGTCACTCTCGTCCTCCGCGCCTGGAATGACATCGCTTCCGGGTTCTGCCGGCGCCGGGGCCTGTTCTTCAGCGAGGCTGGGATGACGCTCTTGCTGAAGACCGCCTTCAGCCTCCGCGCAGGCATCGGCATCGTCGATGAATGAAGCGGCTAGGCCGTCATCGGGATCGCGCGCTTCTTTACCCCAGTCGTCGGCGCGAGGCTCCGGCCGATCGTCATAACGACCATCGCCCAGCACCGGCGGAGGCATCATGCGCGAGGCGAAGTTGCGATCCTCATAGTAGCGCAGCTTCTTTGCGCGGATCGGCGCCAGCCCCGAGACCATCACCAGTTCCTCGGCGGGCGGCAATTGCATGACCTCGCCCGGCGTCAGCAGCGGGCGGGCGGTCTCCTGCCGCGAGACCATGACATGGCTGAGCCAGGGGGCGAGCCGGGGGCCGGCATAGTTGCGCTGGGCCCGCAGTTCGGTTGCGGTGCCAAGGGCATCACTGATCCGCTTGGCCGTCCGCTCGTCGTTCGAGCTGAAGGCGATACGGACATGGCAATTGTCCAATATGGCGTTGTTCTCGCCATAGGCCTTGCCGATCTGGTTGAGGCTTTGAGCGATGAGATAGGCGCGAATGCCATAGCCCGCCATGAACGCCAGCGCGGTCTCGAAAAAGTCGAGACGGCCGAGCGCCGGAAACTCGTCCAGCATCATCAACAGGTGATGCTTGCGGCTCTTGCGCGGATCGCCCTCCAGCCGCTCGGTCAGCCGCCGACCGACCTGGTTGAGAACCAGACGCACCAGCGGCTTGGTCCGCGAAATATCCGACGGCGGGATGACGAGATAGAGCGATACCGGCGCCTTGGCATCGACAAGATCGGCGATACGCCAGTCGCAGGCGGAGGTGGTTTGCGCCACCGTCGGATCGCGGTAGAGACCCAGGAAAGACATGGCGGTGGAGAGCACACCCGAACGCTCATTCTCGCTCTTGTTGAGCACCTCACGCGCGGCGCTGGCGACAACAGGGTGGACCTGGGGACGTTCCCGCGTGCCAAGATGGTTGGTCGCCATCATGCGGCAAAGCGTATCGGCGAAGCTGCGCTGGGGATCGGAGAGGAAGGTCGCGACCCGCGCCAGCGTCTTATCTTGCTCGGCATAGAGGACGTGCAGGATTGCGCCGACCAGCAGCGAATGGCTGGTTTTCTCCCAGTGCGAGCGCCGCTCCAGCGCGCCTTCCGGGTCGACGAGAATATCGGCGATATTCTGAACGTCGCGCACTTCGTCGGGGCCTTTGCGGACCTCCAGCAGCGGATTATAGCGCGCCGAACGGGGATCGGTCGGGTTGAACAGCAGGCAGTGAGAGAAGCGCGAACGCCAGCCGGCTGTCAGGCTCCAGTTCTCGCCCTTGATGTCATGGACGACGACGCTGCCGGTCCAGGACAGAAGCGAGGGGACGACGAGGCCGACGCCCTTGCCCGAGCGCGTCGGCGCAAAGGCCATGACATGCTCGGGACCGTCATGACGCAGATAGTCGGAACCGAAGCGGCCAAGAAAAACGCCGGCATCGCGCAGGAGACCCGCTTTTGTGATTTCGCCCCGCGAAGCCCAACGCGACGATCCATAGGTGGTGACGGGGCGGTTCTGACGGGCACGCCATAGCGACCCGACGACAGCCGACGCGCAGCCGAGGAAGCCGCTGACCCCGGCAAGCGCCCCGGCCTTGTCGAAGACCTCCGGCGCATAGGCCTCGTAATGATACCACCAGCCGAAGAGTTGCCATGGGCGGTAGACCGGGATGCCGAACGCAATCGTCCATGGCGCACCAAGCTGCGCCTGATAGCCCAGCATGGCAGCGGCCCATTGGGTCGCCGCCCATATGCCCAGCAGGACGATCGCGAAAACGACGAAAATCTGCCCGACGAGCAGCTTGGTAGAGGTCATGTGCCTTGGCTCCTACTCGCGGGCCATCACGGCAGTGCGAGTGAAACCAAGGGTGGATCAGCTTTATTCGAGAGCGTTACATCGCTTACACCCGACCCAGCACGCTCAAGGCGCAGTTCCAACTGCAAGTGCGTCTATCGGTGCCATCAACACTTCGTATTGCAAATTACAATACAATGTGCCATTTTTGCTGGCGGAGGTGAACAATGGCGCAACCGACCCCACGCAAGGAACACCCGTTGTCTATGAGACTGCCGGATACCGATATTGCCATCATTGATCGTGCTGCCCGACTGCGCGGGCGCTCACGCACCGATTTCGTGCGCGATGCTGCCGTCCGCGCGGCGGAGGATGTGCTGATGGAAACCAGCCCAATCCGCATGAGCGCCGAAGGGTTCGATGCGTTTATGGCTGCGGTATCTGGCCCCGGCACGCCTGTTCCTGAAATGGTGGATCTATTCCGCCGCGCGGCCCCGTGGGAAGCCGATCATCCGCTGACTGGAGAATAATCCTTGTCGATCTCCAGTCCGGAGCCACTGTCTACAGAACATGACGTATCCACTTTCTCCTGTGGCAAGCCCTCGCTCGACCGTTGGTTGCAGACGCGCGCGCTCGGCAATCAGGAGAAAGGCTTCACGGCGGTCATGGTTGTCCATGAAGACGGCCGTGTCGTAGGCTATTACGGCCTCGCGCCTACAGCGATCGTGCCTGCTCAGTTACCCCGTTCGATCCGTACCGGCCAACCGCCCGATCCCGTGCCATGCCTCCTGTTGGGTCAACTTGCTACCGACCAGAGTTGGGCTGGCAAGGGCGTTGGCACTGCTCTGCTCAAACACGCGTTGCAACGTTGCGTGGCCGCTTCGCTGCTTATTGGTGGACGTGCGTTGGTGGTGAACGCTGTAGACGACGAGGCATCAGCCTTCTGGCGCAGATGGGGATTCCTTCCCTCAAAGGATGATCCTCTCATCTTGTTTCGATCGATCTCGGATATCGCAGCGTCGATGAGGCACTCCGGTCAATGAACTACACGCCCAGTTCGAACCCAGATCCGATCGGGCTGCGGCCATGAAGGTCGCAGACCAGCTTCCGCGTGTGTTCCAGGCGAACGCCGACCGCTTCTACCAGCGTGTCGTTTTGGGAACGCTACGCGAGCTTCCGACCCCACTGATCAATCATATTCCTTTGGGAATGGTAAAATCGTTTCGTTTTAGCATCATTCTTGATCAACCATCACGAAATCGACGGTCCGCTACGCTGCCGCCCGATGGTCCAGCTGATGCTGTCACCACGCATGATGCCGGACACCTGCTTGTCGATATGGCGGTCCAGTACGGGCCGCCACGGGACGAGCGTGAACTCCCTGCTCTTTTCGATGAGCGCATAGCGACCGGAAGCCAGCTCGACCGGGCGACGATAGACACCGTCTATCCGCTCGCCCGGCCTTGCTTCGGCATAGGCCTGGCCAAGCTGGTCGGAGAGCTGCCCTGCGACCCGGCTGAGTTCACGGCGGCGGAGCGCCGATAGGAGGTTTGCCCGCAGGATCACATGTCCCTGTTCCTCCTGTGCAAGGCCTTGTGCGATCAGCCATTGCCGCCGTCGGTCCAGAGCCTCCCGAACCTCACGCCCAAAACCCGCCTCGCGCAACGGCATCGGAGCGGATGACGTCAGTTCGCGATCGAGCCAGGTCGCGCCGTCGGCACCGGCTTGTCGATCCAGCGGAAGAGAGGACAGGGTATGGACGATGACGGGCGCCGCCTTCGCCCGCTGCGCCTCGAACGCTGCCGCGCGCTCGACATGGTCCGGAGCTATGAGCCATGTGCCGTCCGGTTCGCGCTCGACGTTTCCCATGCTTTTGCGCATGGCTTCCAGCCTGCGGATATGGGCATGGGCGAAAGTCTGTGTCGCAGCTGGATCATGGCGCAGATGCAGGTCGATGGAATAGCGCCCGTCATGAGCAGCGGCGATCTGCGCGATCGTGCGATCCACGTCTCGCGCCTCGGTCGATTTCGGTTCGATCCGCACGATCGCATCGAGAGGGATAATCTCGATGGCTTCGCCCTTGCCGATATCAACATAATGGCTGCGTCCATCGACGCCATCGACGATCAGATAATGGCGGTCGTCCAGTTCATCCGAAAGCCCTCGCTCGACAACACGCCCCACGATCGGCGTCATGCGCGCCGGATCGGCGATGGCGTAGTCGCCGGGCGCGCGCTCCAGCCCCTGTTCGGTGAAGGCGCGCTGCATGGTGCGGATGATGTCGCCGCGCTCGCCCATGCGCCGCAACACATCGTCCATGTCCTCGGCCAGACGCCATCGGCCCGGCTCGATTTCGTCGGCCAGGCCCAACCGCTCCAGCTTCCGCAGGCGCCCGGCGCGCGAGCTCTGTTGGAAGGGATCGGGTGTGGCTGCCATCACTGCGCGGTCGCTGTCCATATCGCGCAGCAAGCGGCGGTCGATGCTGGTCAGCCGCCCCTGATCCAGCTCGCGACGCAGGCGCTCTTCGATCTCTATGTCGGCACTGGGGCCCAGGTCGAGCGACACCAGTTCCGCCGCCCGCTCGCGCACCCCTTGCGTGATATAGTCGCGAGCAATCACGAGATCCCGGCCGCGCTCATCCTTGCCTCGCAAAATGATATGGGTGTGGGGATGACCGGTGTTGAAATGATCGGCAGCGACCCATTCGAGCTTCGTTCCAAGATCCTGCTCCATCTGCGTCATGAGCCGGCGCGTCAGGGATTTGAGGTCTTCATATTGCTGGCCGTCCTCGGGCGAGACGATGAAGCGGAACTGGTGACGATCGCCGTCTGCCTGGTCGAAGAAGGCGCGGCCATCGACCTTGTCCTGCTCGGCGGAATAGAGCTGCCCCGGCGCACCGTCACGGGTGACGCCGTCGCGCTGGATATAGTGCAGATGCGCGCGGGCGGCATTCATACCCCCGGCGCGGTCCAGACGAACGATCCGCGATTTGACGATGACGCGCCGCTGCCGCCAGGCCGCAAAACGGTCCCGCGAGGCAAGCACCCGGCCGACCCCCACGCCCATGCCGGAGCGGTTGCCATGAAATCGCCCGCGCCCTCCACTCACCCCCGCCATGCCGCCCGCCAGATTGGTGGCGCGCAGCACCTGGCTCATATAGCTCCTGCCGCGTCGGACCGGCGTGCTGCGCATCCGCCCGAGGCGGGGCTCGACATCATCCTCATCCATGATGACTGCGCCAGCCGAGGATGATGGTGAATGACCGCCATGGCGCCATTGAATATCGCGGCAAATCAACATGTTGTAAATGGGCTGGCGCCATGCTCTTGGAGATGGCGCCATGCCGAAGGCACGGAAAAAGGATGTGCAGACAAAGGGTTGCGGCGACGTGACCGCAGGGCATGGCGCCATTTCTTTTATCTTGCCTTAGCGCCCTTCCCCGCCTCCCGTGCCGGATCGCCGTTTCGCCATTCCTGCAAAGCAGGAGCGACATCTGCCGATGCCGCCCTCTCCTCGCCATCAGCCTTGCCCCCTCTGCCGTTCCAAAGCTGCTTCCAGCTCGTCCCGGATTTGCCGGATTTCGACCGGATCGTCGTTCCATTCGAGTTCGGCGCGAAGCTCGTCGATATGCTGCTGCAACGTCATCCTGACCTCCTGATCCAATAAGACAGGAGGCGGCGGCCGGCAGGGAACGGATCGGGTCAAGGACCGCGAAGCGGCCGCGCCAGCGGCGATGGGGGTGCCGATTTTGCGTCAGCAAAATTGGGGGAACTATCGTCCTTGAGGCGGTCCGTTCCCTGCCGGATGATGGGAATGACTGAGCGGATTTCTTCCTCTCCACCAAGCGCAACGCCATCATTTCTACTCCTCTGAAACATCTGTGAGTGGCGCAAAGATGGAGGTGCGGACCGAGGCCCGGGCTGTATTCCGGGCCAGGGGAGACGCCCGATCCGGCCCTCTTCCCAGCGAAAAAAAGAGCGGCGATGCCGCCACCGACCGGGTGGGAACCGAACCTGTATCCTTTGTCCCGGCCAGTTGGCGGATATAGTCGCGCGTTTCGGCGGGGAGCGATCTGCCCGAGCGAAGATGCCCGGCATATCGAGCCGGCCCGGCATTATAGGCGGCAAATAGCCCCGGATAGCCGAAGCGATCATACATGGCCCGCAGATAGGCGGTCCCTGCCAGGATATTGTCGCGCGGATCATGAGGATCATGCCCCAGACCATGCTCTGCCCGCATGGCGGCCCAGGTCGCGGGCATCAGTTGCATCAGTCCCATCGCCCCGGCCCTGCTGACGATGAGGCGGCCGTTCCGATGAGTCTCGCCCCCGCTTTCCGCCCGCATGACGGCTATTATCCAATCCTGGGGGATACCGAATCGCAGGGACGCCTCCGCAACGAAGGGGCGCCAGCGATCGATCGCAGGGGACGCAACAGGCTGGTCGATATTCTGATGCGCCCGTGCAACCGGGTTCAGCATGTCCATCGCCAGGAGCGGCGCCGCGAGCCAGTTCAGCGCAGCCATAACGGCGTTGCCTTGCCGATGATCGCATCCCTGCCCACAGGCCCGAAATAGCGACCGTCGAAGGAATCGGGTCGCTCCATCAGGAGCAGCAGTCGACCGCCCCGAAGCCGTTCGCACCCCTCCCACCAGGGCAAAGGGCGCCCGGCGCGGTCATGGCGCAGCCGCGTTGCGACCGGGTCGCCGTTCACGAATATATGGTTTCCCAGCGCGCAGACAGCGTCGCCGGTCTGGGCCGCGATCCGCTTGAGGAGGGGCACATTGGCAGGGATGTAATGGCGGTCCGCCGCCAGCTTGCGTACCGAAAAGGGCGTATGGGCGAGCACCATGTCCCCGGTCCGCAATGGCGCACTGGGGTGGATATGCCACAGGCCTATGGGCGCGCTGGCCGATACATTCCAGACGAGGCGCGGCGATGGTTGCTCGTCACGGAGCAGACCGGTCGAGAGGCCCATCAGCGCGAGGCCGAATGCGGTTGCGAGCAGGATCGGGCGACGGCGACGGCCGACCTCGCGAGCGAGCGGCGGTTGCCAGTCGAGCAGCGGCGCGGGCGCGGCCGGGCGGGGCGGCTTACGCATCGCCTGCCCCTTTGCGCGCTGCCCGGCCATTGCTGCGCGACCAGTCGTCGAGGTCGTCGATATGATATCGGATGAAGCGGCCATGACGCCGGTAATCGGGGCCGAGCCCGTTCCAGCGCATCTGTTCCAGCGTCCGGTAGCTCAGCCCGATATAGTGCGCGGCCTGCGCCGTATTGAGAAACGGGCTGCCCTTGCGCGCCTGCGCGGCGCGCATGATCTCGTCATCGCTCATGTAAAAATCTCCGCCTCGGGCCGTCCTGGTGGACCGGAGGGCTGCGGCCCGGTGCGTCATTCATCGTCACGGCGCGGTGCTGGCGGGAGTGTCGTTTTCCAGGCCGGCAAAATCGACACCCCTCTCCAGATCAGGTTGTCGAACCGCATGGCAGACGCCGGATGTCGTCCCGCCCGGCTCGGGCTCGGGCCAAGATCGAAAGGCCCCGCGCCCTTGGGCGCGGGGCATCCGGCTCAGACGTCCGGGTTCCAGATCAGCGCGTAGCTGTCCTCGTCATCCTGCCCTGCGGCACGGCCAAGGTTGGCGTAGATGGTCCGTGCGCCCAGTTCCGGGGCAGCCAGGGCGATCCGGATATATTCCCGGCCCGAAACTTCGCCGGTGCGGATCCAGCCGCCACCCAGCTCGCTGCCGCCGGCCAGGATACGATAGTCGGGCTGGTCGCCGGACTTGCCGCGGTTGGGAATGATTTCGATGTCGGCGCGGACCGCGAGGGTCTTGAGGACACCTTTGAAGCTGCCATTTTCGAGGCGCTGAACGTAACCGATTGCGGGCATGTGAAGTCTCCTTGATGCTGCCCTGCGGCCGATCCGCCGGGCGTGCGGACCGTCCGGCAGCGCGAGGCGAGCCACCGAACCGACAGGCCGTAGCGGCAAGCGGAGGACCGGAGGCGCGCCGCCATTTGGAGCGAAGCGACCGCGAGGAGCCGGAACG
>ENA-ORDG01000215-ORDG01000215.1-marine-metagenome-genome-assembly--contig:-NODE-215-length-26830-cov-5.373491_pt1 | contig 26830 bp, 29 predicted proteins | sample MGYA00248629_ERZ508524 | MGnify/ENA primary metagenome ERZ508524 (study PRJEB26194, sample SAMN05421901) | marine metagenome | isolation source: East of Rio de Janeiro, Brazil, South Atlantic Ocean...
ATTAACTTGTCCGGACGACACCGGAACGCTTGTCCGAATGATGCCGGAATCGCTGTCCGGATAGACCGAAATACGCAAGGGCGGTCATCGCTCGTATTCGCACTGAACATCCTGACCACATTTATCTCTTTCAGTCTTATCGTAACCAACGGTCCAAAAACACACCGGCTAAGCCACTGAATCGGCGCTATGTATCCAGAGCATTTGCGGCAATAGGCGAGGAGGTTGGTATCGACTTGGGAACGCACTCGATGCGTAAAACCAGGGGCTATCATCTCTACAAAAACACCAATGACATTGCCAGGGTTATGAAGATGTTACGTCATAGCTCCGAGGCTGTGACGCTGCGTTACATTGGAATTACTCAGGAGGATGTCGATCGCGACTTTGTAGAGCTCGAGCTATAGGGACTTCGGTCCCTTATTTTTTGTTAAGTATTTCGCTTAGGGCGACCTCGGTTTTGATAGTGTAGTCAGTAAGCGCTTCATTTAACTTGCTCAAGGTTAGAGCTTTATCGGCTAGATTATGTTTTTTGAACAAACTAACAAAAAGATCTTCAGATTGAAAAAAAGGTCTGGTTAAATCAAGGATCTGTCTGCAGTTCTGTCTGTAGTGTGTCAAATCACCACCATATTTCGCATACTTTAATAAGTAACTACTCACCATTATTAGTGTGTCTAAATGTTCGTTCAACTTCTGCCGATCAACTGTGAGAACATCTAAAAGATTGCTTTTATCAAGCTCCGTTACGAGTTTCTCAAATGAGACTTCCACACCGCCATATTCATGCATTGGGTGGTACTTTTCGTTGTTGACACAAAAACGTTCCACACCGATAGACGCAATGATACTGCCGTTTTCAGCAATAACATTGCTTAGTTGTTTTAATTCAAAAAGTCGACTCTCCTGTTCCAACAGCCGTTTAGTTGTGGTTGCTGTAGAAGCAAGACTTTCAGATGAAATAGACAGCTCTTTCATCTGCACTCGCAGCGTCTTCCAAAATAATAATAAAGAGGCTGTGGCTACGAGAGGGGTAAAAATAGAGCCGATAAATATACCAAAGTCGATGTAATCGGAAGGAGCTTGTGAAATTATCCAGCCAAACTGTTGGGAGCGAAAGATAAAAAGTAATAGAGCGGTCAAACAGCCCACAGCCGCCATACTTCCAAAAATCCAAAGTAGCCACTTGTACCCATTTAGTTTGCCGGTTTGCGAAGAAGTTTGTTGATTATCTTCAGATATTCTTTCACGCATAAGGAAGTTATAAATCCGCGTTTGTTTGCTGAACCAACATCTTCAAGATCAACCGAGCAAATCCATCCCTCACAGCTGGGTTCTCCAGCACTTCCATCGATAGCTTTTCATGGTCATCCATCGAATCAACAACTCGGTCTAATAAGCGCTGGGGGAGTAGGCCATGCATCACTTCTTTTTCTGAGTGCTTGTTGACCTGGGCCATTATTTCGTCGTCTTCACGCAGGCGTCCTGCGATACCTTCGGCATAGCGCAGCTTGTGCTCGTCACCAACTTCTGCGCCGAACAAGTCATTCAATGCATCGATGATCTCCTGTAGCTTTTTCTTTTCAGGGTCATGTGGTTTACCGCTGCCAACGGCTTTAACTGAGCTTAGGTAGCCACCGTCTTCTTCACCCAGCTTCAATTCTTTTTCAGCTTTTTTGGTGGTGCGATAGTGGGTCAGGGTTAAACCTGAGACGTCGACATCGTCTTCGTCATCCAATCGCTCCACACGTAGCAGTGGTAATAGGTGTTTGGCATACACGCACAGTGATTCAAGCTCATGATCGTTGTACGGCGTTATCTGCGACAAGAACTCGTACATCCGCACATAGCTGTTTAGGTTCTTCTTAAACAGGTCAAGCTGGTCAACCATTTCACCGGCTGTTTTGACTGAATCTTCTGCTTTATTGATGCTGACCTTATCGCCTGAAATTCGGGCCTGGTTTAGCATATCCTTAGCTTGCTTCAACGTATCAACGGCATGGTTGTACCGTGCCATGAAACGCTCTTTGGCAGGCTTACAGTAATACCCAAGCTTAGACGCCGGGGCATTCGGGTCATAAAACGCCTCTGCAAACTTCTCTACCTCCGACCACTCGTAAATGTGTTCTTCGTCGAGCTTACTCATAATGTCGAACAGAATGTGCGGGTCGGTCACCGAATCAAGCTCAGCGGTCGTGTAGTAGGGCTTAAACGACTCCAGTATGTCTTCTTCGCTGTTAAAGAAGTCGAGAACGAAGGTCTGGTCTTTACCCGGGAAGGTCCGGTTTAAGCGCGACAACGTCTGCACGCACTCAACGCCTTGTAATTTTTTGTCCACGTACATGGCACACAGCTTCGGCTGGTCAAAGCCGGTTTGGTACTTATTGGCGACAATCATTACGTTAAAGTCGTCGGAGTCGAGCGCTTTATCGTGTTTACGGCCATTTAAGCCTGGGTTTAATTTTTTATCGTACTCGGTCACGCTTTCGGTAATGTAGTCATCCGCTGGAACTTCACCGGAGAAGGCGACCAATGCATGCACGTCCTGATAGCCTTTCTCGACAATGTAACTGGTCATGGCTAATTGATAACGCACCGCTTCCTGACGGCTGGCGGTAACAACCATGGCCTTAGCCTGGCCGTTTAGCAAGTGACGAACGTTCTCCCGAAAATGCTCAACGATGATTTCAACGCGTTGGTTAATGTTGTACGGGTGCAACCGAACCCACTTGGCCAACTTAATACGCGCTTTTTTACTGTCTACTTCTTTGTCTTCACCCTCCGGGTGAGCAATCTTCCAGGCGGTGGCATAAGTGGTGTAGTTCTTCAGTACATCGAGGATGAAGCCTTCTTCGATCGCCTGACGCATGGAATACACATGAAACGGCTTTGGTTTATTATCATCGCTTATGGGTGAATGCGGGTCATCAGGGCGACCAAAGAGCTCCAGCGTTTTACCTTTCGGTGTTGCGGTAAAGGCGTAGTAGCTAATACGTTCATTCGGCATACGCGCTTGAACAGCTGCATCCAATAGCTCTTCGGCACTAACGTCCTCACCTGCCGGGCGGTCAGTCCCTAACAATGCTTTTAACTTACTGGCTGACGCGCCGGTCTGCGATGAATGGGCTTCGTCCGCAATAATCGCATAGTTACCGGCTTGCAGAGCAGGGTACTTATCAATGGCATCGTACAGTGCCGGAAAGGTCTGAATAGTCACGACGATAATCCGTACCTGTTCTTGCAGCGCTTCGGCCAACTGCTCCGACTTACTCTTGTTGCCGACATCTCGGGTAATAGCGCGTACCACGCCATCGGCATGCTCAAACTGCCGAATGGTGTTCTGCAATTGTGAATCGAGAACTGTGCGGTCTGTTACCACCACAATGGAATTAAACAGCTTAGAGCCATCGTCAGCGTACAACGACGACAACTGATGAGCGGTCCAGGCAATAGAGTTTGATTTACCCGAGCCAGCACTGTGTTGAATAAGGTACTTGCTCCCGGGGCCTTCACGACGTGTGGTATCGATAAGCTGATTCACCACATCCCACTGATGGTAGCGGGGAAATATCAGTGTTTCTTTTTTCTGCGTGCGTCCGTCGAAGTTTTCTTTCTCTTCAACTTCGAGATGCATAAAGCGACCAATGACTTTTAGCCAGGCGTCTTTGTTAAACAATCGCTCCCACAGGTAACTCGTGGCGTAGCTGTCTTCAGCCGCCGCTTGCGGGTTACCGGCAGCGCCGTCTTCTTTACCTAAGTTAAACGGCAGGAAGAACGTGTCTTTACCGGCTAACTTGGTGGTCATGGCCACTTCGTCCTGACTGACCGCAAAATGAACCAAAGCACCGCGCTTAAAAGTTAGCAATGGCTCTGGTTTGCGGGTAACCGGATCTTTAACCGGACGATCGAACTTATACTGGCGTTTGGCATGCTCAACGGTCTGCTTAAACTCGCTTTTAAGCTCCATGGTGGCCGTTGGAATGCCGTTGACAAAAAATACCAAATCGATGCGTGGGTTATAGTCGCCTTCGCGGGCATGAGGTGAGTAGGACACTTCCTCAACGACACGCAAGCGATTCGCTTGATAGCGACGTTCGGTGTCGGGGTTCATGCCATGGTCAGGACGAAAGGCACAGACTTTAATCGTACCGCCAATGGCTTTAAAACCGTGACGCAATAAATGAAGTGCACCGTCGCGGGTCATGCCTTTAACTGCTGCATGAACTAACAGCTTTTCCGGGTCACCCGGATTGGACTTGCAAAAGCGCTCCCAACGGTCAGGGTAGGCGTCTTTCACAAAGCCGATTAAGTCTTCGGTATATACCGCGTTGACTTTATCGTAATTGGCCGCCGAGCCAATTAACCAGCCGTCTTTTTCCAGGCTATTCAGTATGTCCGTCTGAAACTGACGCTCTTTGCTGTCAGCCATAATGCCTCTCCGTTTGCACTGACGCGTTTGAATTCACTGTATCTGAACCTGCAGGCGGTTGCCAGTCACGCACATCAATTTTGCCGGTAACGGCAGCTGAGATTAGGGCAGAGCGGCGTTCTTGTAAAAGTTTAACCGCTTTTTCGGCTTGTTCCGTTAGCTGGTTTGAGTTTGATTTAAACCTTTGCCATTCCTCGACGATTGCTTTTTGTTCATCCAATGGGGGGACTGCAATCTTCACATTCTTAAAGTCTTCTTGAGCTATGTTTTGCATGCTAGAGCTCGCACCAGCACAAACTAATTTAATCTGACTTCTGTAGCTTTTTGATAGCGTAAACATGAAAACAAATTGAGCCTCCACATTTTCAAGCGTAACTTGCCAGAGGCGATCAGGAAGAAATAAATTGCCTGGGGTTGTTGAACTGAAGCCAGTAGCGCCGACGAGGTCGGGAGTATTCATCCTGGATACAATTAGCCTGTTAGACTTCAGTTGACATGACACACGGCTTTCTTCTTCCTTTACTACGGTTTTATTTTGGTTTACGTCGAGTTCGTCCCCATAAACCGCGCTAGTTTTTAATACCCCGAGCTCGCCTTCGGAGGCTGGAGTATCTGCTGCGTTAACGCTTGTACCTGATTCTACCAACCTTATAAATACCTTTAAACTAGCAACTTTCCAATGCTCAGGCACTTCTCCAAGCCACTCAACACCAGAATTTTTCATTGGTGCGTCTGGGTTAAAGCCTTTAGTAACCGCGTGACTGATAACCGCCTGACGCTTTTCTTTAAGCAACTCAATCAACCGCTTTTGCTCGTCAATCAGCGCATCAATTTTTGCCGTTTCGTAGTCGAGGAACTGGGCTATTTTTTGTTGTTCATCAAACGGAGGAGCTGGGAATGGGAAAGACTTAAGCTCATCTGTCGACAGCTCTAAGAAAGTAGTTCCTTTGCCCCGAAGGTTTAATTGTTCTGTGGTTATACTAAGGAAGTAGTAGGCATAAGCCGCATTAGCTCTCTCTGGAACTAAAGCTTTACAACCTTGATTCGTACACATTCTCTTTAAAGTGATAGCCAAACTTCCGATTGGGGCTCTTGTCGACAATATAATTGAACCCTGCGGCACAATTTCAGCGCCGCAGGAATCGAGTCCCGATTTAGTTATTCGGCGTGCAGAAAACTCGATATAACGATTATTTAATTGGCTCAAGTCAGCGGGTGTTATCCAATTAATATCACCATTCCAGTAGCCGTCTACTGACGAGGATGGTGTAGAGCCGGAAATAATTTTGAAGAGCCTCTTGGTTTTCGTCAACTTCCAATGAGAAGGAATATCTCCAATCCACGCTAATGGAGTATTTTTCATTTGACTATATGGTCTCACGCCGACAACTCCTCAATCATCTGCTTAATTTTATCCGTGCATTGTTTGAGGTCTGCGTCAATTTCTTTGAGCGGGCGAGGAGGTTCGAATACATAGAAATGACGGTTGAATGGAATTTCAAATCCAACGATACCGACTTTGCCATCTTGTTCGTCTCGCTTGCTTTCGTCTATCCATGCATCGGGGACATGCGGTTTTACTTCACGCTCGAAATACTCGTAGATGTCTTCGGTTAGCGGCACGTTTTCGTAGTCGCGTAAGCCCGAGTCTGCCTCAACGTTGCCTTTCTTATCGGTGCAAACGTCTGCGTCACTGTCGCGCTCGCTCAAGGCGTTAAGCACTGCTTTTAATTGTGCGGCGGCTAGTTTTATATCACCTGCTTTAAATTGGGCGTTCAGCGCTTTAGTAAAGTCATCACGGTTCGTGAACAGCGTGTTAGCGTCTATTTGCTGGATCGCCTGTTTGAGCTGGTTATAGTCATTGGCTTTCAGCTTTTGCAGTGCCTTTTCGTCATCTAACCGAGCAACACGTTCTTCACTTGCCTGGAAATTCAGCCGTAGTGGGCGTTCGATGGTGATACGGCGATAACCAAAAGCTTCATTCGGGAATACCTTGCTGTTTTTGGTTTCTTCCATGGCACCGTATAAACGCACTAGCTCGTTGATGTTCTCTTCGGTCAGGTATTTGCGTTTGCTACCCAGCGACTTACGCATTTTGGCAAAGGCTTCACTGCCGTCAATCAGTTGGAGCTTACCTTTACGCTCGGGCTTCTTGTCGTTGGACAAGATCCAGATATAAGTACTGATACCGGTGTTAAAGAACATATCGGTAGGCAGGGCAACGATAGCTTCGACTAAATCGTTTTGCAGCAGGTAACGACGGATCTCAGACTCGCCACTACCTGCAGAACCGGTAAACAACGGACTGCCGTTTAAGACAATACCGATACGAGAGCCGCCTTCGCGTTTGTCACGCATCTTGCTGACCAGGTGCAACAAAAAAAGCAGTGAACCGTCGGATACACGCGGTAAGCCTGGGCCGAAGCGGCCTTCGAAGCCCTTGACCTTGTGCTCATCATTAACGACACGCTGTGAGGCTTTCCAATCGACCCCAAAGGGTGGGTTTGCCAGCATGTATTTAAACCTCTCGTGCGCCAGCTGATCGTTTGAAAGCGTGTTACCGAGTTTAATGTTCTCAACTTGTTGGCCTTTAATCATCATATCGGCCATGCAAATGGCGTAGGACTCTGAGTTGAGCTCTTGGCCAAACAGGTTAACAGTAACCTTATTGCTGATGGAGTGAATGTACTCTTCAGACTCAGATAAAAATCCACCTGTACCGGCTGTTGGGTCGTAAATGGTAATGATGCTATTGGGCGATAGCACTTCTTCCTGACCGGTCATCAATAATGAAGTAGCTGCGTGTACACAGTCTCGTGGAGTAAAATGTTCACCGGCAGTATCATTAGAGCTTTCAGCGAATTTGCGGATTAGCTCTTCAAAGATAAGCCCCATGCCATAGTTAGAAATCTTGTCGGCCGATAAGTCTATCTTCGAACCAAATAACTGAGTGACCTGATAAAGTAGGTTTGCCTCCGCCAGTTTTAGTACAAACTCTTCAAAGTTAAAGTGATCAAATATTTCTCGAGCTGACTGGCTAAACGACTGTACGTAAGAGAGCAGGTCATCTGCAGTTTGAGTATCTGACAATGTAGCCAACGATAAAGATGAGGCATTAAAAAACTGATGGCCGGACTCTCTAAGAAGCAATTGCTCGCGAACTGAATCTGGTTTGTTCTGATGTTGTTGTGCAGCTTCTAACACTTTTTGCTTATGGGGCGCTAAAACGCACTCTAAGCGGCGTAATAGAGTAAAGGGCAATATGACTCGCCCATACTGAGACTGTCTGAAATGTCCGCGCAGTAGGTCTGCTACCGACCAGATAAAAGAAGCGGTTTGAGAGTAGTTTTCAGTATTCACAGCACACCCTGTTGATTGTTATATCGTCCTTAAGTTGTGGTCATTATGCCACGGATAAATGTGATGTCACTGCTAGCAGGATAATCGGCGGGTGCGACAGTTTGGGTCGCAGCAGCGCAGTATCTTGACTACCGTTTTAACGACTGTCAGTTCACTGTCACCTTTAAGTGCTTTCTATCGTTAATGCCATCGAATAAGCTGACCTTCACTTAATAAAACAAACTAAAGGACTAGAAAATGAAGTTGTCAGACAACAAGTCATACGACATAAGCAAGGCGCTAAATGTAAAGTTAAAAGGGCAATACCACTCGGCGATATGTCACGAGGGTAATTTTAGTGAACGCACTTTGATCCGTGCTAAGAAGGGTGAGCCAATCAGAGCTCAAAGTGTTAAGGCTATAGCTAAAGCTTTGGATTGCGAACCCGAAGACTTGCTCAATCAAAATGATGTTTGTTGGTTAAGCACTCGGAATGCAAGCTTAACAAATCCTGCAGCAATAAACATTCATGCGTCTCTCTCTGAGTTTATAGATGGTGTCATTGCCGCAGCCGGGATATTGAGTTACAAACTTGATCAAAGTGATCTGGAGCTTTCGATAGATTTTAAAGCAACGTCACTTCGTATCGAGCTGCGCCAACTTGAAAGTGGCATCAAAAACTACTGGACCGTTAAAGCCGGATACCCCGATGATACCGGAATTACCTACATTGAATCGAATGATTCCGCAGAGCTTCAACTTGAGTTAGCAGTCGAGCGCTTACGCTTGGGTGTCACGGATAACGTAATTCTTAACGGTATAAAACAGTTTAGTTACTGCCATAAACCAGGTTGGCTAGTTGTGTTCCATAAGTTTAAGCCTAACGACTTTGAAAGTTATGTTGGTGAGCAGCACTTCTTAAATGCAGAAGACTTTCAAGCAACTTTGAATGAGTGGTTGCAGGGTAACGACATAACGGACGTAAATGGCGAGGAAGGGGGAATCGCCATCTCAGTAGACAAAAAAGAATTGGGCTGGAATGTAGCCCTTTTTAATCGCGCAAACTTTGGGCCTGGTGGCGGCGTAGTTGAAGCCGCAATCCCTCCTAAGTTCGCGACAAAAATCACGACGGAAATACGTAGTAAAGATAAGTCGATAAGCTGTATATCCAACCCAAAGTACGGAGCAAAACTAAAGTTTGGTCCGTGTAAACAGTCAGTTTCAACCTATTAACTGGCTAACTAAAACTAACTGAAAAGGAGATTATTATGGGACTTAAAAATGGACCGAGTAAGACTGGAAACCCAAGTGGTAAAGGTCGTGGTAACAACCCTCCATCAAAAAAATAACGGTGTGTCTTCATGCTAAATAAAGAAGAAGCCGATTAGGCTTCTTCTTTTGCTTTTATTCGGCTTCTCCGTCACTTTCCGCATCACGCTCCGCAATACACTGCATAATCCAATCATCAATTTCATCTGCTACCCAAGCTACGGCTCGGCCACCTAAAGATACCGGTTTCGGGAATTGTCCTTTAGCCATGTACTTATAGATAGTAGGGCGGGCCAGGCTGGTAGCGTGCATTACTTCTTTAACTTTCATTAGTTTCATAGTGTTTCTCCTCTTAGTGTCAGAGGATGATGTAGGGCTGTAATTTTTTAGATTACACATAAACCTGTAGCGCTCTTTGCAAGCCTTTTTGAGTGCGGATGTTAGCGAGAGAAAAAATAAAAGGCGGCTTGAAAGCCGCCGTCTGGGAAATAAATTAGCAGTTAATTTCTGATATGGTATCGCTACGTTGCTCGGCTATACGCTCTAACATCCATTCATCGACTTCTGAGTCTACCCAGGCTACCTTTTTCCCTAATACTCGAACCGGCTTAGGGAAGGTGCCCTCATTAACCATTTTATAGATTGACGTTCTGCCAAGCCCTATGCGTTCTCTCACTTCGTTTATTCTTAAAAATCTCATGATGATTTCCTCTGTTTGCTTTCTTTCAAAGGATTAGTGCGAGCTGTAACGAATAATTATAAACAACCAACCCTGAGTATTTGAGACCTATATTACCGCTGTGCATTGATACATTAATACTTAAGGAATCGATATGCACAAGCAAATACAAAATGATAAGAGCGCTGAGTCAAACTCAGAGCGAAAGTTGTTGAACACAGCGCACTTCCTAATCCAGTCACGATTTAAACACGGAGAAGGCTTTACCGAGCCTTCAATGGTTAAAGAATTCGTCCAGGGAAACTATCAGCAGAGCTCAAAGGAAATTGCAGGTTTACTGCTACTCGATAGTCAACATCGACTCATAGACAACGTTGAGTTTGAAGAGGGCGAAGCGCTGCCTGCTTCAAGGGTTTATCGGGAAGTACTGAAGGCCAACGCGGCTGCGGTTATTGTCAGTTATTTCTCGCCTTCGAAGGAGCTTCGCCACTCTGATAAAGAGCATGAGTTGTCATCGCTAAAGTCAGCTTTGAACCTCATCGACGTATCGTTGCTGGACTGTATGTTGGTAACTGATGAGGTCGTCTCGCTTGCTGAGCTAGGACTCATTTAACCGAATGAATTTTCAGGCTTTTACCTATCTCTATAGTTGTGTAATGTAGGGTTGGAAATGAATTAGGACTTTCAAACTACAGAGGATGTTTCATGAAAAACACGATTAAACTCAGTATCGCTTTAGCTTCTACTATTGCTGTCGCAGCATGTGGCGGGGGCGGTGGTAGTGACTCACCTAATGATTCAACGGGCTCACAAGCTGGTAGCTCGACAGTAAAAATCCAGGCTACAGGAAGTGGCGACGTATCTACCACTGAAAGGGAAGTTTCATCAGGTCAAGGCTTCAAGTTTACAGTGACTCCTGGAACTAAGATGGTAACAAAGTCTGTTGCATCAGATAGTTGTGAGCTAGAGGTTGTTGGTGATGATATTTACGTTAAGGATGTCGTCAGTGATTGTTCAATCGATATAGCATTTGATGAATGCCTAGATTGTTACAGTGCTGATGATGTTGTTCTTGACTATACGCCAGCATCACCTCTAATGGAGCGCAACTGTGTCCGGGGCGGGCTAGTCGCTACCGGTAGTGAGAATGTTCCTTGGCATAACCTATGCCAGGCGGCAGAACTACAAAAAACGATGCTTGAATACAATTCCTTGGTGCTTGAACAAATGCAAGACAGCGGCGCAATCATCGGTGTCTTTGGTCCAGATGAGGGGGTCTGTGATCTACCTTACTTCTCGTGGCTTGAGGGGCAACCTCAATGTGAAAGTGCCAAGGGTGGCCTAGGTGGTACACCTGGTAACCCGGTTACTGGCTGCAGTGCTTTGACTTTAAGTGCGACGCATGACGTATTTAAACGAGGCCAAGCCGATGGTGAAAATACTTGCGTTCATGAACTAGCCCACACCATTATGAATGTTGGTATTTCCAACGAGTTGAACAATGAAATTCGAGCTCGCTTTGATCAAGTTAAGTCGGGCAACGATCTGTGGATTCGAGCGAATGGCGAAGATTCTTTCGCTTTGACTAATGCCGATGAATTCTTTGCGGAAATCGCACAAAGTTACTTCAACGCTAACGTCTCCGTTGATTCGTTTAACCATGTCGGAGTGAATGGTTCAGAGGAGCTTCTGGATTATGACCCGGTATCTTTTGAACTTGTTGACCGGATATTCATGGAGCCTGCAAACTTAAAGTAGTATCAGTTTTGCTGCGCTCATTGAGCGCAGCTGTCTATCGATTCAAACTACTATAAATCAGCTAATCTAACCCAACGTTTTCTACGACCCCCCAACCAGGGTTTCTTTATTTTTTGTCGCTCGCCGTACTCTCCGTTCACGTCATAAGCCATTTTAATATCAGCGGTAAGTGATACCGCCATGTCTTCATCGAGCGTTATCTCAGCAATATCCATAGCAACATGAGGACGCTGAATGTGGAGAGACTCAACGTAACTGTCAGCTCCGCTATATGCACCGTAAAGGCAGATAGCCATAGTTTCATGGTCTGCGTGTCGCTCGACAAAATTGTAAAGATACTGCTGTGTACAGACAAAACCGTGACCGTAGAGCCGAAGGAAAAGCAGGGCGCAGACCAAAGCCGTATCACCGCTTTGTGTACCAAAAGCGTTTGAGCGAATGAGCTGGCACGCGTAAACGCCTGCCGCTTCAAAAGCGCCGTATGTCGGGTTATTCCAAATTTTTCTAGTTGCTTGGTTTACTGCGGACTCCAACGCGTCTCGTTGAATGTAGTAAGGGTCGTCGTGAAAGTGATTGTGAATGAGTTCGATATGCTTTGCGTCAAAGGTAAAAGGGTTGTACATGATGACTCCAAATTTATGTTGATTGATCGCGCTTCTTCTCAAAGCATCGGTCGGAGCCGTAATGTTTTATTGTGATAGTTAAGAGCCCATCAGATTTCAGACCTATATCACTGCTGTGCATTTACCAAACTAGGAGGTTAACAATGCACACACTTGATAAAGGCTGTTACTCATCAGCCAATAATGAAGCTGCGAGAGACGTTTTTCATCGCGCCAGCCAAATCCTGGAAGAGCGTCACTTACGAGGCCAAGCGCCTTACAACCCGAACGTCATTAAGGACTTCCTGACGTATAAGCTGGCGCATTACGAGCGTGAAGTATTCAGCATCATTTTTCTGGATGAAAAGGGGCATTTCATTGAATACCGGGAGCTGTTCTACGGCACCATTAACGCGGCCAGTGTTTACCCACGGGAAGTGGTTCGTGCCGCACTGGAAACCAAAGCGTCTTCACTCGTGCTGTCACACAACCATCCTTCAGGAGAGCCTGAGCCTTCCAATGCGGATATCCGCCTGACTGAGCGCCTGCAAAAAGCCTTGGCTGTTATCGATGTTGAGGTGAAAGACCACATCGTCGTCGGCAAAGAGTGCGTGTCATTCTCTGAGCGCGGCCTTCTCTAGCGCTAGTTCACTTGTAACCAAATATTGGAGTAACCCTTTATGACGGCAATATTCAAAACACCGGCATCGAGAAAGTGGGTAGTGCTGGGAATTAAGGCGGCAATAACAGCATTAGCGCTTTTACCGCAACTGCGAGAGCGCCAGCGAAATGCTGGATGCTTACGGTCAGAGTCAAACTTTCCTAACGCTATGTCAGCAAGCGCGCTTGGTCTGCTTCTGCTCGATGAGCGGGGCTATGTCATCACGTCCTACCAAATCCGTCACCACATCAGGGATGACTCTACGGTTGATAGTGAAGACATTAAACGGGCAGCGTCCACAGCGAAAGCGTACGGGGCTGTTTTAACGTTCGACAAAGATGTGTATGCCAGTGGACTATCGATTGAACCTGACGTTGTTGAGAGCGTTAGAGCGGCTTTGGAAGAGGTCGATGTACGGCTGTTTAATCAAAGCTTTTCATCTAGAGCTGCGCAATAACCGTCTGATGAAGCCGGGAGGTGGAGAGAGTTCTCTCTGCCTCATTCTAATTACTAGAGTGAACGACCAAGCCAGTACTGAGGGCGTCGATTGTGATGTGCGATAGCAAGAACTTCGATACTGCCGACGGATTGTCGATAAATTATCGATAAAGGGAAACGGTGTAGAGGAGCCTTTCGGATACCAGCTTTTGCTTCAACTTGCCAAGCGTTAGGGTTGTCGATAATCAAGTTAACCAGAGCTGTAAACTCACTTATAAGCGCTTGCCCAAGTCCCTGAACCTTTGACTCATAGTAACCGACTGATTCGAGAAACTCTGATTCTGCTGCAGGGTGAAATGTATAGCTCATTTAATCAGAGCTTGCGCTTTTTTCAATACAACATCGCTTGGAACAGGGTCTACTGCGCCGGAATCTAATTGTGCGGCCCGATCCTCAGCAACTGAAAGCCATTCAGCCTTGAGTTCATCAGCCGAAGGGGAGTCGATACTTTCTACGAGCTTTTGAATGAGGTGCGCTCTATCTTCTGCCGATAGGTGCATCGCTTCATTTTCAATTTTTTTTAGTTCCATTACTCCAACTCCTTAACTTGAGTCCCTAATAATTTTGGCACGATTTTGGAAGCGATACCACTTTATCGAGCTTTAGTGTAAAACGCTTTAATTAGGACATAGATATAGGCTGGGAGTTCCGCAGAACTCCCGTATATGACGCTTCACTTACTACTACAACCAAACCAACGAGTTCCATCGCGGTATAACTTTGTCGCTGCTTTGGCAAAGTAACTAAGACGGTAGAACGCCTTACCAAACTGATTAAAGTAGTTCGGCGAATTACGGTTGAGCTCGTATATCGCATTTTTGGGAAACTCAACCAAGCCTCTGATATCGAATATGTCGCACTCGAGAGCTCTTGCCCAGGACATTTCAATACGAAGTCTCATTGTCTCGGAAGCAGCGTTAAAGCTTCCTAGCTTATGATAAGCGTCTTTGTTCAGGAAGATAGCTACGTGGTAGTGGGGAGGTCGATTAACATCGGGTTGCTCTTTGACCCAACAGTAACGAAGTTCGCAAGGGTGCACACGCTTGCCTTGTCTCCGTTTATTTTCCTGATCCCATCGGATTTCATCATTCAACGCCTTGAAGAACTTTGAAATGAGCGTGTCACTGTCACCCCAAGGGCAGTTAAACTGTCTTAGGTCGAACCTAATCATCAATGTGCGAGGGTATCGGTTCAGCGAGGCTGTTACGCACTCGTAAATCCTGTCTAGATAATTTTCAATTAGGTATCCGTGGTTATGGTTTACCTTTAGGCCCTTGTATAGCTCTTCTTGGAGCAGTTTTAGATTGGTGTTTTCAGGTAAGCGTTTCATGTGGTGATCTCCTTATGATCGGTTGAGTCATAAGGTCATGCCACCCTGTAAACTTTTATATTGATTAAGTTGGTGTAGCTTCCCCTAGAGGGGGCTACTGAATACTAGTTATCACACACATGTATATATTACCTTTACCGACAATTTCGTCAGCACCACTCTTAGTAATCCCACCTTCTATTTTTTCGAACTCCCAGCTGTTGGGCATATTTTCACTTTAGGAACATAAAAAAGTTAAATTATTTTCAATTAAAAAATAGACTTTATAAAGATTTCAAACGGAAGTTATTCAAACTTAAAAAAACATAAATCCATTACTATAAGCCTTGCTTTGTAAACCTTTCATAGAAATTGTTGTATAAGTTGCAAACAAGTTGCAAAGCATGTTCAATAGCCTGTAATGTACTTGTTAATAACATATTTAAAATGAAATGGAGATCGAAATGGGAAGTGTTCCTGATTGGCTAAGAGATATGGATGTATCAGATCGTGAGGTTGGAAGTTGGTTACTTAATTACTGTAAGAAGCAGGGGGTAAGACTAACTTTCAGATCGAATTCGACACAACGAATTGAAGAGGCGATGAAAGAACAAATTGCTGGTTGGAGTGTGGATAAGCCAGAAGAAAAGCATAAGTTTCTGATCGGTTTGAGGGAGGCTTTTAGGCAGTTTGAGTATCGTCGAGGTAATTCGTCAGGTAGAGACCGCACATATAGACTGTCTCCAGAAGCCATAGAGGCAATTGATAGGCTATCTGAAGAGACCGGACTAAGCAGGAATGAAGTCATAAATACCCTGGTTACCGAAACTGCAAATATTCGCGCTGTATTGGAGCCGTCTAAGCGCAAGGGGAAGCATCTTACGGTTAACGATATCATTAGCCCGATCGCTAGAGAGCATGGCGTCGGTAACTATGTGTTTGGTAGTAAAGCGTATCCTACTGAGCACGCCCTGGCGAAGAAGATTGAATCGGTTATCGTGAAGCTAAATAAATTGGCCAATGCCAATGCAGAGAAGGTTAATCCGCTCGACATTGATAAGGCAATTAAGCTACTGGAAAAAGAGGGGGTTATTCACAATGTTCACAGACAGATATCCAAACAATCAAAACCAGGTCTCTACGCTAAGCCTTTATCGAGAACTGATGTTCAAAGAGATATAGAGGATTTGCGGGTTGAAGATGTTTTCGAATTAAATGACACATTAGTCAACCGTCTAAAGCAATACCGAAGTTATCGTAAGAGTGTTGTGCTAAACGGTAAAAAAACAATCCTCTCTGAGGAGGAGGTTTTGAGCCAGTTGCTGAATGATGCGTACGAAGGCCAAAGTAAAAAGCTGAAAGAACAAAGCCTAGCTGATGAAAACAAACAACTCCGACAAGAGCTTGCGCGACTAAAAGGGGATATTGATCGCGACTTAAAAAACATTGAGTTTTCGGACAAACTGGCAAAGCAGGTTGACGGCTGTATAGAGGCTCTTACCAATAGGTTTATGGCTCTGTATGATGACTGGTTAAGCATCAAATTGGAAGTTGATACAATCCATCGGGACTACCCTGGGGTTCACCCGCGAACAGTAGTATCGCAACATTTCGAAAATGAAAAACGTAAGAACGTCAGGGAGTTTAGGAAAATCACAAAAAGAATTGCAGTTGGTGAAGCTGATAAGTCTGATATAGAATCTTTTGAATTCACTTTCCAACCGGTAGCTGAAAATCCTTCCGCAGGGAATCAGGGAAGTAAGAAATAGATTCTGGCAAGTGGAAAAGGTAGCAAATCAACAATACGACCTGAATAGGGTATTCAATGACTTTAGCCAAAAAAGTTCCCAATTCAGGTCCCCAAATAAGGTTGAAAAACTCAAAAGCCTGGTGCTACATAAGGTGCTACATTTGCAGGTTTAACTAAAAAATTTTAATTAAAACAAGGGAATTGGTTGTCTTTTTAAATCCGGCCCCGGGCACCAATTCCGTATAAAATAAATAAATTTGATGCTAAACTCTTTTGTATCTAATTGGTACAAGGCGTTTCATTATGGACATCAAAGACATCCTTGAAAGCACTAAGCATTTGTCCGGCAACGACAAAGCTAAGCTTGCTCATTGTTTGATCTCTTCTTTAGATACAGCTCAAGATGATAATGTCGATGGCGCTTGGGCAGAACTGGCCGAAGAGCGACTGTCTCAACTTAATAGCGGGGCAGTAAAAGGCGTTTCATGGTCCGAAATTAAAGAGCAAGTAAAAGGCAAGTAATTGAAGCCTCTTACCTTTCACCCTAATGTAGCTCACGAAGTTGGTGCCGCGTATGATTGGTATGAAAGCCATGCAAAAGGGCTAGGGGATGACTTTTTCTCAGAGTTGGAAGCCTCCTATAAAGTCATATCTTAATACCCAGAAGCTTGGCCTACTTTTTACTCTCGTTTTAAGCGCTATGTACTCAACAGGTTCCCATTTTCCATCATCTTTAGTGTAAAAGGTGACTCCATCTTTGTTATAGCGGTTATGAATAACAGGCGGAAGCCGGGGTATTGGCATAGTAGGGCTCAATAGGTAAAAAGCGAGGAAAAAATTCCTCGCCTCTTCAACGCACTCCTTATACTTTATAGGTTCTACCGTTGTTAAGGCTTCTTCTTCCACTGACCATCAACCTTCACAAAATGCCCTGGCTGTGTGCGTTCAATGGCGCGTTTGCCGGCCAGTAGCTCAACATCAGCAACGGCAATGTCGTTTTCTTCTGCTATGCGGGCATATTCCTGACGTCTGGCTTCATTTATTTGTTCTGCTATTTGCTTTGCTTGCGCAGAGGACTTAACAACGCCTAAATAACCATTAGGTTGCTCGCCAACCCAGCCTTTATCTTTGGCTGATGACAGCTCGTCCATGGCTTCTTGTAAGGTTATTTCCTGTGCGTAACTTGCTGTTGGCACGCTCATGCCTGAAATAGAGAGTAGGGCGACGAACGCACTAATTGTTAGTTTTTTCATGTCACAATCCTTTGAAAGTTAAAATAAACCGCTCGACTCTGAAATAACGTCGTCGAGTGCTTTGTCGACTTTAACGTAAATTTCATGCTCAATTTTTACGTTCAGATTAATGGTTATTGGCTCTTTCGGAGCCGCCACCTGAACGGTTGGGGTGCAGGCGGACATGAGCCGCACCGATAGTGTAATGACAAGCAATTGTTTCATATCGTCCTCTGATTAATTGACCCGTTGCTGGATCCGTTTACGAATAACGTCGCTGACACTGTTGCTGAGCTGTATGCCTTTAATGAGCGCAGGTAGGTCTTCCTCTAAAGTGACGTTTAATTTTACCTTACGACCATTTTCAACGGCTGGATTATATCCGTTCAGCTGTAACTCTAAGGTTAGCTCACCGTTCTTGTCATAGCCAACGACACTCGACAGCTCTTGGTAATAAAAGTCCTCCAGTACGCTGGCGAGTGTTTTCAGATTTGGGTTTGAACCAACGGCAGAGCGCAACGCCGAAGAGTCTACCTGCAAATGCCCACCAGGCGCGACAGCACTTAAATAGCCTTTTTCGACTGTTAGTTGTTGAGAGTCCCAAACGAGGGGGATGGTTCCCGAAATTTCGCCGTCTATCGCAATTCGGTTACTTGGATACTGGCGCATGAGTTCACCGAGGTTGATACGCTCGAAGACAATAGGAATACGTATTTCGTTAACAAACTTATAAGTTTGTTCTGGTATTCTAACCGAGCCTCCCAGAGCTTTAATGCTATGACTGTTGAGCTGCACTGTACTGTTTCGCAGGTTCTTGAAAGGAATGACGCCGGCAAGCTCAGCTTCTACCGGACCAATAGTAAACCCTTGCTGAATACTGCCGACGGATAAGCTTGCCTGTTGAAAACTCAAACGCTCTGGAGTCGTATTAAATTGAGTGCTCAAATTAGCGTTGGCCACAGACGTTGTGTCATATATGGCATCGATGGACTGTAAGTTTGCGTCTCCTTCATCAATGCTCCATTTTCCTGTTTCTAAATTGCCTGACAGCCTAAAGCCCGCCGTAGCAGTGCCTTTGTTTAGCGTTAATAATGGGAGAGTGTCTTGTATCAGCGGTGACAATTGTGCCTGTAAGTCTGCTTGCGCTAAGTCATGAATGTTTATATCTATATTCGAGGTCAATCTTAAATCTTCTGTCAGTGTGCTGCTATGATTGAATGCCGCGCCCTGAGCTAATTCAATAGTGCCTTCGGCGTCAACACGGCCGTTTTTGTAATGGATATTATGCGAGAGTTGAGGCTTTAAACTCTGAAAGCCTGCTACTTTTATCGCAACATTATTAACTTCCGTTGTCAGGTTTGCTGTTGCCGTTTCGGGGGCGGTAAAAGGTATTTCTGCAAAGAACGTTGGAATTAAGAAGTCAGCATTGGCAAATTCTGATTCGGCGAAAAACGAAGAGGGGGGCTTTGAGCTAATCATCAGCTTATCGCTCTTGAGCGTTATGTCAGCGTTTAAGGCTAAGTCACTTAACGTATTAAGTTTGAGTGGACTTATGGCGTCAATATTATGTACTACAATTCTGTCGGCACTTAGATTAGTTTTTGGGAGTTCAAGCCGAACAAACTGAGCGTCATTTTGAACGAAGTGACCCGCCATAGTTACCCTAGCGCGAGAGACGTCTTTGCCGTCAAGCGCTGCACTCAGCTGAACCGGCCAGGCTGTTTTATTCAATATTTGTTGATAGCTTAATGGTTCAAGCGCTAAAGAGTCCTGACTGGTAAGTTGCCACTTTACCGTGCTTATTTCTAAAGGCAGAGCTGGCCACTGTGTCAGGTTGCCACTGAGACTTAAGTCATAGTTTTCAATAACGCCGCTTTTAACGTTGAAAAGCATACTTCCGTCAGCAACCGATGTAACGCCTGACGCAGCGACACTCACAGGCTGCTGTAATTTTAAGGTGAATTTGCCGGAAGTCGCGTTAATGAGGCCTTCTGCATCGGCTAATTCGGTTTCTGGTGAAAACGAGCCTTCGGCATTAAGCAATAGAGCAATGCGTTCGTTTTTTACAAACTCAGATGCTTGAGCAAGTTGCTCGGTTGGAACCTTTGCTGAACCTTCAATACTCCATTCACCGGTAATAAGCTCGTAACTGGCGTCGAAGTGGCCAAGGTTATGCTCTATGCCGACCGATAAAATTGAGTTGTCGCGAGAGAGCTGAATAGCGAGTGCTTCAGGATGAGAAAGGTTTAAACTGAGGTTAGTGCGCTTTGTGTTTAATGTTACTTCCCCCTGAAGCGGGGAGTACTGCTTGAAAAGTTCGCCTTTCAGCGTGACGTTTTTAAGAATAACCGTTTCAGGAAGCCAGCTTGGTACAGGCGTGTTTAGTAGCTTTTTAATGGTAAGCGGTGTGGCAGCTGAGTTCGACGTGGAGGATGACGGTAACTCGTTCACTGTCACACTTAACTGTTCAATGACCACTCGCTCTTTGGACAGCGAACCGATGCTTATCGACCAGTCCTCGATACCAACCTTTGCCAGTTCACGGTTAGCTATCGACAGGCCGGTTAATAGCCCAATGCCAATAAACAGGACAAGTGTCAGTAATACACTGCCGGTAATGGCTAATAGACGCCAAAGCATGGGCTTAATGTCAGGCATTTACCGACCCTTACCTTACTCTGAAGGTTAAGTTCACGCGGACATTGCCGGTGAGTGGATGTTGGCCGTTAGCGATTTTTTTTACGCCGTGGTAACGAAGACGATCGGGGCCGCCCCAGACAAGTACGTCACCATGTTGCAACGTCACTTTTTGTGGACTGCCACCTCGTTTGAGGCCTCCCCAGAGAAAAGTAACGGGTAAGCCAAACGAGAAAGATACAATAGGCTGTGAAAAGTCGGACTCGTCTTTGTCCTGATGAAGTCCCATAGCAGCGCCGGGATGGTAAACGTTAATTAAGCAGGCATTGGGAGAAAACGATTCAAATCCACACTTTGCCGCTGCCTGTTCAGCAAGTGTTTCTAGCGTTTCGGGCATAGGCGGCCAGGGCTTCTCAGTTATTGGGTCTGTGTCTGTGTAGCGATAGCCCTTTTTGTCGGTTATCCAGCCAAAGTCGCCACAGCTGCTGGTGCGTACTGACATTTTACCGCCCCCGGGCGTCACAAACTGTCTTAGCGGTGACTGTTTAATAACGCCCCTGAGGTGGCTTAAAATAGTGTCTGCCTGAGGTGCGACATAGCCATGGAGTAGGTAGGCTTGCTCACTAAACTGCGTAACCTCGTGGTTCTCGCTTGCAAATAAGTCGAGTGATGCCATAGCTCAGCAAATCCGGTTAGAGTGCGCGACTCATAATTAGGCGATCTTCGCCCGGGCCTAAGTAATCCTGAATGGTTTCGATAACTGAAAAGCCCGCTTGTTTATATAACTTGATGGCAGCGGCATTGTCCGGAGCCACACTGAGCTCAAGTGTTTTCCAACTGCTTTCAGCCGCTGATTTAATAGCCTGCTCCAACAATATACGGCCAAGCCCCTGACCTTGAAAGCTTTTACCAATAAGCAAAGACATTAAGGTTGCCCGGCTGCCATCGAGCGGCACGATAAGGCTGTAACCGGCAACTTTTCCGTCACTTTTTATGGTTAAAAAACCTCTAGGCCATTGTCGTAGGGCTTGGTAAAAAAACAAGCTGGAGTAGGCGTCGTTGTCATAAAGCTGCTTTTCAAAAAAAGCGAGCCGGGCAATATCGTCAGAAGCAGCGCTTTGTACTGTCACAGGTGCATCGCTTTTATCCGCTTGTGCCAGCGAGCCGACACATAGCCGACACTCGCCGGAAGCCTGCGCAGAGCCTTCAACATAACGGAGTTTATGAGAAGCGCTCTCTCTGTTACTGGATACTTGATAAACTCTGTCTCGTGAAGGTGTATCGCTGCTCATAATAGCCTTTATTAGTTAAAAAGGGTGAACCCAGCTAAGCCAGAAAAAGTCGAGGCCGTCGTTAGGGCGCTTAATGTCTGCATTAGAATAATGAGTATAGCCAAAGTCAATGCGAGCGTCAGAGTTTTTGCTGAACTGCCAGGACAATGAGATACGATCTTCAAACTGAAACTTGGTTGAGAGCTTTCTGTTACCGAGACTGGTCTTATCGAAATAACTGCCGCCAATACCCGCTTCTAAATAAAGCGGCCGCTCTGAGCCGGCTATATGCCAGGAAGCAACAGGGCTTATAGTAAACGCCGTAATGTTGTCAGATGTATCATTCGAGTCCTGCCAATGGTTTAACCCCATATCCACATAAAGCTTAGGCGAACCCAAAAAGCCCGGCATTTCTAAAGGAATGTCGGTAAAACGGTAGGCCACACGAGCGCCACGGAATTGGTCGGTTGAATACGAAGCCGTAAAGCTGACTTCATTAGCCAGTGCAGAGGATGAAGCTAAACTACTTGATAATAATAAGGCACTTAGAAGCGAAAAACGTCTTAACATGTCGCTCTCTTAATGGTTGATTAAAAGTGCCTTTATTTTACATACATCCATGAATGTATGTAAATGACTTATTGGTTAATTAATTGTAACCATTTAATAAAAGCGACAAGGGCAACTGACTGACGCTTCCGTTTTTTGTAAAATACCGAGAGTGGTGACTTAATTGGCTGTGCATACTCTCGAAAAGGCGTTAAATGAGATAGTTGAGCGTTTAACAGGCTGCTATCGACTAAGGTCACGGCTTTTTCTGTTTGAGCTAAGTCCAGCGACATGTAAAAGTCATCGCAATGTATAATACGCTGGCTTTTGAGCTTGGACTGGTTTGCTTCGGCCAATTTGGTATGTTCCGGATTATCTGGGTTAATTATCCAGCTTTGGTGATATGGCGTGTCATTGGTTGAGATAGCCGATACCGGAACAAGATCATTTTTCGATAAACGCTGACTTTGCAAGTGTTTGTCGTTTATCTGACCATAGCCAATAGCAATATCCCAACTTTGATGTTGTACGGCAGAGACCATGTCAGCGGCATGTTCACCGGCAAAGTAGTCAGCACAGCGGGTAAAGTTTAATTGTATATGCGGGTAAAGGGCATGAAAGTCCTCGAGCTTATCGGCTAACCAAAAGCGGAAACGTTCAGAGCTTATAGCAACGGTCAGCTGAGTTGTTGTGTTATCACTCAAACTTCGGGTACGCTCTATAGCACGCTCTAACTGATCAAATATTTGCTCAATTTGTGGAGCCAGTTCAAGCGCCACTGGCGTTAAAGAATGAACCCGGTTATCGCGCTGAAAAAGTCGCATATCGAGTTGCTCTTCAAGCGCTTGAATTTGACGGGTAACGGCCGACTGAGTCACTCCAAGTTGTTGCGCAGCCTGCTTAAAAGACCCGCTTCTGGCCGCAACATCGAAGACTCGAAGTGCATTAAGTGAAGGAAACTTTGCTTTTTTCATATTAATTATTTGGTATTTGTAATTAACAAAATGTAACTTTGATTCTCGCAGGTAAGTTACTGGAAAACAAGGAAGGAATACGTTGTCGTACTGGAGTGAGTTTTTAACTATTGCGTTAATTCATTTGTTTGCTGTCGCAAGTCCGGGGCCCGATTTTGCGGTTGTGTCACGCTACAGTTTGAGTTTTGGCAGAAAAGCGGGTTACTGGGTAGCGCTGGGTATCGCGGCAGGCATTATTATTCATGTTGCGTACTCGCTGGTCGGTGTGGCACTCATTATTCACCAAACTCCCTGGTTGTATCAGACCTTGCTGGTGGTAGGGGCCTTGTATCTTGGGGTTATTGGTACTCAAGCGATAAAAGCAAAGCCGCGAACGACGATGTCCAGCGACGAATTCGACGCCATAAAGCCGAAAAAGCGCAAAGCTTTTATTGTCGGCTTTATCACTAACGGTTTGAATGTTAAGGCCACTTTGTTTTTTCTGACGTTATTTACGACTATTATCGCACCAGAAACTCCTTTTTCAGTTAAGTTTGGTTATGGGGTTTATTTGGTTATAGCAACCGGCGCCTGGTTTTTGTTTTTAACCTGGCTACTAACTCAGCCCGCTATTTTTAAACGGGTTTGGCGGTACAGCCATTGGGTAGACAGAGCCATGGGGCTGGCGCTTATATTATTGTCTGCTAAGTTACTTTGGGAATGGTTTCTACTTATCGAGCTTATCTGAGCCGGGCTTTCGGGTTATACTGAGTAAAATTTTAAAGAACAGCAAAGAGTCACTTTTTATATGCAGTTATTTGTGAACGATCTTACCGTTATTGATTGCTCTTATCTTTGCCCGCAGCGCGGCATTGTGGGGGAGAGTTGGATTGTCGATATTGTTCTTGATGGTAACCTGAACGAACAGTCCATGGTGCTTGACTTTGGTAAGGTCAAAAAGCAAGTGAAAGCCATTATTGATGACTCGGTCGACCACAAATTGCTGGTTCCTGGCGACCACCCCTACACGAAAGTCACCCATAATGAAGACGACAGCTCTTACTGGGTTGACTTTGAGCGTGACAACTCCCGTTCAATACACCTGTTTTGTCCGTCAGACTCTTTTGCCTTTATCGATGCCGAGGTAGTCAGTATTGAGACGGTTACTGATTACGTCAAAGCAGTGATTAAGCAAGAGCTTCCGGTGAATGTTGAAGGCTTGAAACTCACCTTACGTTCTGAGCAAATTGACGGTTTTTATTATCACTACACTCACGGTTTAAAAAAGCACGATGGCAACTGTCAGCGTATTGCTCATGGCCATCGTTCAAAGCTACAGATATTTATTGATGGTATTCGCCAGCCAGCGTTAGAGAAAAGTTGGTGCGATAAATGGGAAGACATTTATATTGGTACCGAAGACGATATCGCGATTTTTAATGAAATGACGCTATCGAAAGCTGCAAATGGCGTAGACGAAAATACTCACATTGGTTACAGCTACACCTCAATTCAGGGACTGTTTGAATTGGTTATGCCGCGTAGCGAAAACTACGTGATTGAAAGTGACTCGACGGTTGAATGCATTGCGCAGTACCTGGCCTCGACAATAGGGCAGGAGTACGCAGGCAAGTCAGTGGAAGTCAGAGCCTACGAGGGCGTTGGTAAAGGAGCTATTGCTTATGCGTAAGTCTCGTTTTATGGGCGTGTTGATTGGTCTGATTGTATCGGCCCCTCTGCTTGCCAACAGCTCTGTACCTCTTGAAGTTAAAGGGCCTTTTACACAAGGGGCGTTGCATTTAGGTAAAACGGTCGCTGGAGCTGAAGTGACGCTAAATGGTGAAGCGGTGGAAGTGACCGACAATGGTTACTTTGTTTTTGGGTTCGGTCGCAAAGCAGAACTTGAACATGAGCTCAGTGTATCGGCCAACGGAGAGACCCGCACTAAAACCATTAAACTAAGTGAACGGGAATACGATATTGACCGTGTCGATGGTGTGCCACAAAAGACAGTGACACCAGACCCGGAGCAGGTTAAACGAGCTCGAAAAGAAGCTGAAAAAGTGTGGTTGGCAAGACAAAAAGCGTCTAAAAATAAGCATTTCCTGACGCCTGTGGCGAAACCTGCTGAAGGGCGTATTAGCGGAGTTTACGGCAGTCAACGAGTCTTTAATGGCGAGCCTCGTAACCCTCATTATGGAGAAGATATTGCTGTACCAACAGGAACGCCGGTAAAAGCCCCCTGGACTGGGAAAGTGGTTTTGGCGGAGCCTGACTTATTTTACTCAGGTGGCACTATCATTATCGAACACGGCTACAAGGTAAATACCACCTATTTGCACCTGAGCAAGTTGCACGTGGAAACTGGCGATACAGTAAAGCAGGGTGAGGTAATAGGAGAAGTTGGCGCTACAGGCCGCGCTACGGGGCCTCATTTAGATTGGCGGGTTAACTGGGGAAATACCCGGTTAGACCCGGCATTACTTCCCCAGCTTTACGAAGACTAACTTTCTACGGTAAGCCATCCATTCAATTTGGCAGCGTCTTTAATCGAGAGCTGCCAGCATGCCGGGGTTGGCTCCTCCCAAATTAAATCTAAGGTTAATAGCTCGTCACGTCGAAATGCATGCACGGTAACTTTCTGACCTGGGCGATAACGTGACAAGACAGACTTCACGTTTGCATCGGTCACTTGCAAGTGATCAATCGCAATAATACGGTCTGACGCTGACAAACCAGCGTTGTAAGCTGTTTCGTCATGGTAAACACTTAATAGCTCCAACCCAGCAGACGAAGCTTTGTACTTTGCGCCTAAATTGACTGGAGCAGGGTCATCAGCAGCTTTCAGTGAGTTGTCATCCGCGGGTACTGAACGCGTAACTTCTAGCCCAAACTGATTCAATAAACTTTCTAACGGCAGGCTTTGCTTGGCGTACAGTTGCTCTCGTAAAAAGTCTGCAATATCAACGCCTGAATAGCTGTCCAAAATGTTAAGGACGGTGTCATCTGCCGTTCCTAAACCGGTTTTCCCGAACTCATGCCAAAGCTTTTTCATGACATGAGCCAATGTCAGCGAATGGTTGCTTTGCAAACGCAGTATTAAATCCAGACTAAGCGCAATAAGCGCGCCTTTTGAGTAGTAGCTGACAATACTGTTCGGCGCATTCTCATTTTGCTGATAAAACTTAGTCCAGGCCAGATAGCTCGACTCTGTCACGCTTTGTTGGTACTGACCGGCGCCACGCTCAACCCGAGCTAAGGTTTCTGACAGAACTTTTAAGTATTGCTCGGCGCTGACAATGCCTCCGGCATGTAGTAGATAGTCGTCGAAATAGGAGGTCATGCCCTCATAAAACCACAGTTGTTCGGTATAGCTTTCTTTGTCCAGCTGATAAGGAATAAACGCTTTGGGTTTTAATGTTTTCACATTCCAACTGTGGAAATACTCATGGCAACAAAGGCTCAAGAAGGTTTGGTAGTCTTCATTAATACCATGGTCATGCTCGCCAATTAGACTTTTACGACTGCACAGAAGGGCGGTTGAGTTACAGTGTTCGAGCCCGCCAAAACCTTCACCAACAACCATAGTCAGAAAGGTGTAGGACTTAAATGGAGCTTCTCCGAACATCGATATCTGAGTTTCGCAAATACGCGCCAAATCGGCACAGATTTTTGAGGTGTCGGCAAAGTGACGACCACTCAACACCAATGAGTGTTTAATTCCGTGGGCAATAAACTCTTCAATAACCAGGTCGCCCATTAAGAACGGATAGTCGATAAGTGCGTCGTAGTTTTCTGCCTCGAAGGTTCCCCAGGAATGATGGGATGGACACCTCGCTTTACACGGCGTCGCAATGCGCCATTATTAAAGTGATGTGTTCAATAATCTCAAAC
>ENA-ORDG01000216-ORDG01000216.1-marine-metagenome-genome-assembly--contig:-NODE-216-length-26788-cov-5.673805_pt1 | contig 26788 bp, 19 predicted proteins | sample MGYA00248629_ERZ508524 | MGnify/ENA primary metagenome ERZ508524 (study PRJEB26194, sample SAMN05421901) | marine metagenome | isolation source: East of Rio de Janeiro, Brazil, South Atlantic Ocean...
TATAAATTAGAAAATGCCAATAAAGCTTTGCACGACTTAAACGAGGGTCTTGTGAAGGGAAGAGCCGTCCTGATTCCATAGAATTGCTGATTTAAATGAATTGGTATTATTTCATAAAATAAAAATTAAATTATAAGGAGGTAATCATGATACCTTATTAATCATTAATCATTAATTAATTAATTTATAAATATCAAATCATAACATATTTCTAGGAGATCAAAATGAGAATATTAATTCGTAAATTAACAATCATTTTTGCATTGATGTTTTTAAGTAATTTGGTACTAGCAGACAAGTGGAGTGAGCAGTTTCCACACATTAAAAATACTGGTGATATACCAGGCGAGTGTTCTTATGAATCTATGTCTAAAAAAGATTATAGTGGAAGAACATTAAGGATTAATACGCACGCAGTGCCTGTGATGGGAGAACCAACTGCATTGCATGCTGAACAATTCAGCAAATTAACTGGGGCAAAAGTTAATGTTGTTCACACACCAGCTGGGGATTTATATGCAAAAGCCATGATTCCGTTTCAAGCAGGTCAGGCTCCATATGATATCGTCTTCGGATTCTCGAATTTTATTCGTGATTGGATGCAATATCTTGAACCAGTTCCTGAAAAATATGTGAACATGCGCCAAATGCAAGATGTTACCCAGAGTCATATAGGTGTTGCATCTTGGGATGGTCAAATGATCCAGTTCCCAATTGATGGTGACAGACATTATTTGAAATATCGAAAAGATGTTATCGATAATCCTAAGTACCAAAAAAAATACAAAGCTGATACAGGCAAAACTCTTAAAGTGCCCACAACATGGAAAGAGTACGGCGAGATTGCTTCTTACTTTAATGGTTGGGACTGGGATAATGATGGTGAGCTAGAATATGGTTCTGCAGAAGTTATGAAAAAAGACGACTTAATGTATGCTGCATTTTTTAGTAGAGCTGCTGCATACTCTAAGAATCCAAGAACTCCAGGTGGTTTCTATTTTGATTTAAAAACAATGGAACCTCTTATTAATAATCCAGGATTTGTAGAAGCTCTTGAAGATTGGGTTGCTGCCACAAAATATGTACCTCCAGGAGGAATAAACTTCGGACTAGGAGATGAAATTAATTCCTTTGGTGGCGGACAAACCTTGTTTAGCTTTTCTTGGGATGATGCCTTTGTTAAAGCAATGGAAGATTCGAGCCCTATTAAGAATAAAGTAGGTGCCGCACCTCTTCCAGGTGCAGAGAAAGTATGGCATAGAGGAGATAATTCATGGGATTTAGGATACAATCAAGCTCCTTATATTGTTTGGGGTTGGGCATCTGCTGTAGCTAAGAAAAGTAAAAATCATGACATGGCTTTTGATTATCTTTGCTTCTTTGCAAATGATGCGAATCACCAAGCGGATATAGCTATTGGTAGATTTGGAGTAAATCCTTTCAAAAAATCTGACTTTGATCCTCAAATTTATATAGAGCGTCAAGGTTGGGATCCTTTGATTGCGAAAAGTTATACGGCTACTCTAATGGGGATGGAAGAATACAGCACTAATCGCGTATTTCCGCTAAGAGTGCCCGGTGTATTCCAATTTACAAGTGCAGTTGCAACTGGTACTTCTAAAGCACTAGCAGGACAACTTAGTTCACAAGAAGCATTGGATGAAGTTGCTGCAGAATGGAAGAAAATTATCAAGAGAATTGGTGCTGACACAATCAGAGAAGCTTACGCAGTTGGTGTCGCTCTTGAAGATAACAAAAATTAACAATTAATATAATGATTTCTACGTGATCGCCTTATTTCAAGGCGATCACATTTTATTTACATGAATTTTAATCATAAATTTGTTTTTTTGCTTCCCGGCCTATTAGTTCTAATAGGTATTTTAATCTTCCCTATAGTATTCACTGTTCGATTAAGCCTCTCAAGTTGGGATAGCGTTTATCCTGGATTAGATTTTATTGGATTGGATAATTACATAAGACTCTTTACAGATGATAAAAGATTTTGGGAGTCTTTCTTTAGATTAAGTTTTTTGTCAGTTACTACAGTATTTCTTCAATATATTATTGGTTTTTCTCTGGCTTTGATGGTCTGGAAAGATATTATTTTTAAAAGGTTTTTTAGAGTATTGTTTTTAATTCCAATGATGACTACTCCGGTTATCATGACCGTTATTTGGAGAACTTTTTTTCATGAGTCATTGGGCCCAGTTAATGATTTTTTTAGTTTATTTGGAATCACCCCTCTTTGGTTAAGTGATAATATCTTGGCGAAAGTCACAGTGATTATCGTTGAGGTTTGGCAATGGACGCCTTTTATGTTTTTACTTTTATTAGCAGGGCTTTTATCTTTGCCTAAGGAACCTTTTTTAGCAGCATCCATTGATGGGGCAGGTCCCATAAGAAAATTTATTTATGTTACATTTCCACTCATGGCTCCCATATCGATTGGTGCAATTATTATTCGACTCATTGAAGCCTCAAAAATAATGGATACGGTTTATGTTTTAACTTCGGGTGGTCCTGGTACTGCAACTGAAACCTCGAGTTATTATATTTTTATTAAAGGCCTAAGAGAGTTTCAAATAGGTTACTCCGCGGCTTTGTCTTTTACCTATTTGATTATCATGATTATAAGTTTAACCATTATTTCTAAGCTATTAGTCAAATTGTTGATAAAGAAAATTTAGATATGAGGACTTTTTATTTAACCTTAAAATATTTGATAATCACTTTGTGGTCATTGTTCGTCATAGCCCCCTTTTTATGGGCTCTTTCAACTTCTTTTAAAGATTTTAATTCTGTTACCGGTGGGGCAACTTATATTCCATGGCTACAATTTGAACCTTCTCTAGAAGGATGGAAGGTTTTAGTTCGCTCCCCAGCTAAAGGCGGTGTTGACATCATAGAGCCATATTTTAATAGTATATTTGTAACCTGCACCGCAAGCTTGATTAGCGTTATTTTGGGTACACTCGCGGCATATGCGTTGTCGAGATTTAAATTCAAAGCAGGTTTTATTAAAAATAACGACATTACATTCTTTTTTATTTCTCAAAGGATTATGCCGCCTATTGTTTTATCCATACCGTTTTTCTTAATGTTAGGTTTTTTAGGATTACTGGACAATTTGTTCGGTCTGATACTTGTCTACATTGTTTTGTTAATGCCTATTGCTGTTTGGATTATGGTAGATTTTTTTAATAAGGTCCCGCAGGAAATCGATGAGACTGCCCTAATTGATGGCTGTAATCCATATCAGGCATTTTTTAAAGTTGTGGTACCCAATTCAATACCAGGTTTAATTGTTGCGGGGTTGTTTTGTATTATATTTGGTTGGATAGACTTTTTCTTTGCTTTTATCTTAACGTTTACTGAAGTTCAGTTACTCCCAGTAAAAATTGTTGCCCTTAATTCTTCAGTAACACCATGGTGGAGTTTATCCGCATCGGCATTAGTATCTGTAGCACCATTAATTGTGGTTGCTTTTATTGTAGAACGCTATTTATCCAAAGGTAATTTATCAGGAGCTTTAAAATAAATGAAATTAGTTACAGATAATTTAACTTTTAAACCTGAAAAAGAGTATTTTCTAAATAAAGTTTCATTAGAATTTGAAGCTGGTAAACTTTATACGCTCTTGGGAAGAACTTTATCGGGTAAGACTTCATTATTAAAAACCATTGCAGGTTTACAGCCGATTGATACAGGAAATATCATCTTTGAGGAAAAAGATTTTAGCTCCATTCCAGTTTGGAAGAGAAATGTGGCCATGGTGTATCAACAATTTATTAATTATCCGCACTTAAATGTTTTTGACAACATTGCATTCCCTTTGAAGCAAAGAAAAATGAAAACCTCTGATATTGAAAATGAGGTATCAGTTGCTATACACAAAGTAGGTCTTCTTGGTTTTGAAAAACGAAAAATACAAGAATTATCAGGTGGTCAACAACAACGAGTGGCTCTGGCCAGATCTTTGGTAAAAAAAGCAAAAATATTACTTCTTGATGAACCCTTAGTTAATTTAGATTATAAGTTGCGTGAAGACCTAAGAAACGAATTTAAGAATATTATTACTAGTGATCTTTCTGCTAATTCTATATTACTTTACGCCAGTACAGACCCATTAGAAGCCATGCAACTGAATGGTGATATCATAGTGCTTGATGAAGGTGAAATACTTCAAAGTGGTACTGCTAAGGATGTATTTGAAAATCCAACAAACATCAAAGTATCAGAAATAACCAATGATCCAGCGATGAATATTTTAAAAGGCAGTATTGATTCAAACAAGATTATTTTAAATGAAAATGTTCAATTTAAAATACCTAAACATGTAAAAAACATTCAGGCTGGCACATATCATTTTGGGATAAGAGCTAGTGATATGATTTTAGATGACAAGGGTTTTGATTTTAATATTGATATTGCAGAAATTTCAGGCTCTGAAACTTTTTTACACTTACACCAAAATGTACTAAACATTGTACTTTTGATAGAAGAAGTAAGAAATTTTAACGAAAATGACAAGGTAAAAATAAATTTCAATCTTGAAAAACTTTATGTTTTTGATGGGAAAGGTGATTTGCTTTTTTCACCTTTTAAGATGAATTAAATGGCAAAAATTGAATTTATAAATGTTGGTCATTCATATGATCTAAGTGCAAAAAATCCAGTTTATGCGTTGGAACCCTTCTCCTTATCTTGGGAAAATGGAGGCCGTTATGCTTTGTTAGGTCCTTCAGGTTGTGGAAAAACAACTATGTTAAACATAATGTCCGGTCTAGTAACACCATCAGAAGGAAATGTTTTTTTTAATGATCAAAATATTACATCAGTTAAAACACAACAAAGAAATATTGCACAGGTTTTTCAATTTCCTGTAATTTACAATACAATGTCAGTATATGATAATTTAGCTTTTCCTCTTAAATGTAGAAATTTTAATGAAAGTCAAATTAGAACAAAAGTTAATGAAGTGGCCGAAATTTTAAATTTAAGTTCGTTTTTAGATATGGGGGCAAAAGGATTAACTGCTGACCAAAAACAATTAATTTCATTGGGTAGAGGTTTAGTCAGGGAAGATGTAGCAGCTATATTAATGGATGAACCTCTTACTGTTATTGATCCTGATTTAAAGTTTAAATTAAGACGAAAATTAAAGGAGATTAATTCAAAATATAAAACAACATTAATTTATGTGACACATGATCAAAATGAGGCAATGACGTTTGCAGAAAAAATTATTGTGATGGATTCAGGTCAAATAGTTCAGAGTGGTGCTCCACAAGAACTATTTGAAAGACCAAGTACATCTTTTGTTGCTTATTTTATTGGAACTCCTGCAATGAATATTTACAGATGCTCTATTGATAATAATGAACTGGTTCTTGGTCGCTGTAAGTTAAAAATTGATAAAAATCTTGATCAAATCAAATCTGAACAATTGAAAGTTGGTATCCGTTCAGAATTTATAGAGTTAAGTGATAAACCTCAGGAAAACTCAATTCTTGTTAAAATAAAAACAAATGAAGATTTTGGGAATTATATATTACTCACATGTGAGTTTGATGATTTTGAAATCAAAGTAAAAATTAAAAGAGATCAGTCAATTTCATCGGAAACACCTTATCTGATTCTTCCAAAAAGCAGGCTCTGCTTATACGAAAATGAAAAATTAATTAACTAATCTCTTGAAAAATATTCTTCATTACTGTGTGAACACATAAAAGAAAACCTTGGTTCTAAGTCCGATGTTTTGCATGAACCAACCCAGTATGTTTTTAAACCCACCTAGGCAGATCTTTAGTGGTTACAAATGGAGGTATAAATACCATAAACGACTAAATCCTAAATGATTTCAGCATAAGTGTTTGACGCCACTCTACCATAATTTCTGCCCTCCTTTAATGGTCTTGAAGAAGAAACAACTATGGGACCAATGTCAAATGTTCGAAGAATAGAATCAATGGAAAACCTTGTTCAGGATGCTGTAACAAGGGGAGCAAAGTTACTGACAGGAGGAAAAAGCAGGGGGCAAGTTGGTTTTTTCTGGGAACCGACAATACTGACAGATGTTTCGGAAGACTCCGAAATAATGCTAGTAGAACCATTTGGGCCACTAGTTCCGATCATAGCTTTTGACTCTTTGGAAGAGGTGATATTAAAGGCCAACTCCCTGCCTTACGGTTTGGCCGCGTATGTCTTTACACGATCAGAAAAGACTACTGAGATGCTTGTTGAATCTCTCGAATCAGGAGGGATAGCTGTAAATTCTGCTGCACCCGTACCGAGTGATTTGCCTTTTGTAGGATTCAAAGACAGCGGATATGGATACGAAGGTGGGATTGAAGGAGTTGAAGCGTATCTTCATAAAAAATTGGTTAGTCTGGCCTGAATATTTGAATAAGTTAGTTTTCTTCAATTTTCCAAATTCCAAATTTTACTTTAACTTTTCAGAGGTATATAAACTACAAAATGAATTCTAATTCAATTCAATCCCGTATAGGTTCGGCCACTATTTCCCGTACTGAATCAGTGGTTGCGGGTGAGTTAATCAATTTTACTATCACATACACTGCGGGGTATTTTGGAATTGACGATTCCGGCAGCATCAAAATATGTACCCGTTTTGCTACAGATATGGGACGGCCTCAGTTCACTGCTCCAGAGCAGCCGAATTACGTCAGTATCGTTGCCAGCAATGGCGCCACTCTGGAGTATCGCTTTGACCCGAAAGACAACATTCGACCATGGGACAAAACAATTTACATCAAGATCGTCAAGGGCTTTTTTCGTGAGGGAGACCAACTTCTTGTACATTATGGTGATCCTATCGGCGGTTGTTCCGGTATGCGCATGCAAACATTTTGCGAAGATACATTTGAATTAAAAGTTTTGGTTGATGCTTTTGCAACATACCAGTACGTTGAAATACCGGATTCTCCGGTTCTAAACATAGTTCCGGGACCGGCAACAAAGTGGGTTATGCAGCTTCCGACAATGCGACGAGTAAACGAACCGTTTCGTTTACAACTGAAGGCTGAAGACCGCTGGGGAAATCCAACTGACAAAACTGATGCCAGTTTTAAACTAACTTCAAATCTGCCGGTCAAGGGCTTACCACAGGAGATAAACCAGGATACTCAGAATGATGGTGTTCTGTTGCATGAAGGTCTTTCGGTGTCTTCTCCGGGAGACATTTATATCGAACTACGTGATTCTGATAATGCTCTTGTTAGCCGATCGAATCCGCTTAGAATTGTTGAAGACTCTGATCTCTTGCCTTTTTGGGGGGAATTACATGGTCAATCCGAAGAAACAATTGGTACCAATTCTATCTATGACTATTTCTCTTTTGCTCGTGATAAGGCTGGTGTAGATGTTATTGTCCATCAAGGCAACGATTTTCAGATTACAAATGAATTTTGGGAAAAAATACAGAATATGTCAAAACAGTTCCTCGATGAGGGACATTTGGTAACCTTTCCAGGTTATGAGTGGTCAGGGAACACCGGATTGGGAGGAGATCGTAATGTTCTCTTTTTTCACGAGGGGGAAACTATCCGGAGAAGTTCTCATGCGCTGGTTTCAGACTTGACAGACATAGATACAGATTGCAACAGTTCGGATGCTTTATTTCAGTCACTCAAAGGATCTGAAACAGTTGTGTTTGCGCATGTTGGTGGCCGTTATGCAGACATACAGTCACATGAAGGTAATCTGGAACGTTCTGTGGAAATACATTCTGCCTGGGGAACATTTGAGTGGTTGTTGGAGGACGCCCTGCGTAATGGTTACCGTGTGGGAATTGTGAGCAACAGTGATGGACACAAGGGGCGTCCCGGAGCCAGTTATCCCGGTGCATCCATGTTCGGCGCCTATGGTGGACTGACCTGTATGCTGGCTAGCAAGTTGACCCGTGAAATGATTTGGGAATCCTTTTTGCGACGCCATCATTATGGTACAACTGGAAATCGCATGTTCATGGATGTGAGTGTTTTACTCAACAAACCCGGTAGCAGTTTCAGAGAAGATCCCCAGTTGGGAGAAACTGACGCTGAAAATACTCAAGTTGGAATAATGGGGGATATTCTTCAAACCGGGGAGAGCGAAGTGAAACTTGAGATTGAAATAATTGCATCGGCTCCGATTGAAAAATTAGAAATTCGTAACGGTCTGAAGGTGCTTGAAACTGTACGGCCATACAAAAAGGCAGAACTTGGTAATCGTATTCGGGTGATCTGGGCAGGTGCGGAATACCGTGGACGTGGTCGTGAAACTGTTTGGGACGGATGTGCTACGTTAGTTGGTAACACTTTTGAAACATTCACACCAATTAATATGTATAACCTGGAGAAAACTGTACGCCAACTCGGTCCGACTCGCTTGGAATGGAATGCAGTAACTACTGGTGGATTTGGTGGTTTTGACTGTATGTTGAAAGATTATCAGGCAGGATCGATAACCATTAAAACCAGTCTGGTGAATTGTACTGTGCCTGTTGCCGAAATTGGTTTTCAAGATTCACGTATTGATGCCGGAGGCTTGGACCGCCATCTACGCCTTGTTCGTCTTCCTGACAAAAACCCGCATTATCAACTGAGTTTGGAACGAAGCATTCCTTTGAATTCCAAAGGAGACAATCCGTTGTATGTTTGTCTCACACAAGAGGACGGCCATCAAGCCTGGTCAAGTCCAATTTATTTGTTTAACTAGTTCACTTTAATTAAAAAAATTTCGTAATATTATGCCAATTCAAGGTTTCGGTCCAATCTTGATCATGCTATTGTTGAAAATCGTAATTCGGCTACCGGAATTTGATTATGGAATTTTATTCCAATACAAAATTTATTTAGAAAGGAATTGATGAGTTTTTCAAGCTACTTTACGCACAAATCTGGTGGAGACCGTATATTTGCTGTGGAAGCCCCCAAGATTAAATTCGGACGCGACTCTCTTCTGGAAATCGGAGACGATGCCAAAGTACTTGGTATGACCCGAGTGGCCGTTTTCACTGACCAGCGTGTCGGACAGATGGAACATGTTGCCAAAGTTGTAGAATCACTAAAATCACAAGGTTTGGACGCAGTGGTTTACGATCAGGTGGCAGTTGAACCAACAGATGTCTCGTTCAAGTCGGGAGCAGAATTCGCCCAAGACGGTAAGTTTGATGGTTTTGTATCAGTAGGTGGAGGATCAGTAATGGACACATGTAAGGCCTCTAATCTTTATTCATGCTATCCTGCAGATTTTCTTGATTATGTGAATGCACCAATTGGAAAGGCGATTCCTGTTCCGGGGGAACTCAAACCGCACATAGCATGTCCCACGACTTTTGGCACAGCCAGCGAATGTACGGGAATCGCTATTTTCGATTTGCTGGAAATGGAATCTAAAACCGGAATTGTCAGCCCCAGAATTCGTCCAAATCTTGGTGTCTTGGATCCAAGCGTATTGTCTTCATTGCCGCCACTCGTTCGGGCTGCAAACGGTTTTGATGTTTTTAGCCATGCCTGCGAGTCCATCACAGCACGACCATACACACACAGACCTGCTCCGGAATCTTCGCAAAAACGTCCGCTAAGTCAAGGGGCAAATCCGTATAGTGATCTAGCTTGCCTGGAAGCGATCAAGCTTATCGGCACACATATTGAGCAGGCTGTAAATGACCCGGTTGAAGAAAGCTATGATGCGCTGATGTTTGCAGGAATGTTGGCGGGAATTGGTTTTGGCAACGCCGGCTGCCATCTTCCACACGGAATGTCATATGCGGTTGCCGGACTTGTTAAAGATTATGCTCCTGAAGGCTGGCCCACTGATCATTCCATGGTTCCTCACGGTATTTCCGTGATTGTCAATTCTCCGGCAGTATTTCGCAAAACCGGCCCAGCCTGTGCGGAGCGGCATTGGAAAGCCGCTGCTGCCATGGGTGCAGATCTCACTGATACAAAGGTCGAAGACGGCGGTGACATCCTCGCAGATCAAATTCTTGGCATGATGCGGGAAACCGGAATTCCAAATGGGCTTTCCGGAGTCGGCTACTCAATGGACGATCTCGATGCACTCACCGACCGCTCTTACGCACAGAAACGGCTCATTGACAATGGTCCCATGCCAATATCCCGTGACGAATTGAAAGAAATGTTCCGTGATGCAATGAGTTACTGGTAATTCTTTTTCTATGGTACATGCAGTGAATAAATTATACAGTTTTGCAGAGTATTTTTATATTCATGGTCTGTCAGCAAAACAACGATGAGAAGGTGGTCAACAATCAGCCGGTTTCACCGCTCCATGGATACTGGAAGATGAGCAGAATTTCTGGACCCTCATTGCCGGTAGAAGCTTCAAAACGGTAAACATTGCCTGAACCTCCGATTAAGCGAACTCCTGTTCCGTATGAAGAACGGTTGATTTTTCCCAACTCTGAATTTTCTTCAGCAACGCTTCCCTGTTCCCAGAAAAAAGTGGCCTGCAGTGCTTCCATAATGTCACTAAAAAAGATCAAATCAACAATATCTTTGCTGGTGTTGAAGTTCCAGCGTAATTCAGTACCGTAAAACTGTGTATGTGCAGCCTGATACCTTCCATTTGGGTAAGAACGAAGTCTGTCCTGGCCGCCCAAAGGATGGGCAGATCCATTTTTGTTGGCCTTGATTGTGTTTTGTGCTTTTGAAATCTGTGCGGCACATCCGGTTATGGTCGGGTACAAAATGCATGTGTCGGCCTGTGTTTCAGTCAATCCACTGCTAATCAAAATAGATTTCAAGTTCAAGTTACCTTTTGTTTTTACAAAGGCGTCAGAACGAAAATAATGAAATGCCCAGGTGCTGTTTCCTAATATTGGTTGGTAGAAAGTTAATCCGTATGAAAAAATGTTGTATTCCGGAGATCCTGTATCAACTGCTGCTACGAAGTCTGAAGTAGTTTTAAGTCGAAAACCTTCTCGGGGATCTTTCAAGTCATCAGTCCAGTCCAGATGCAGAACTGCTCCATTTCTTTTGCCTTTGAAAACAATGGCGTTTGGTATTGTTTGCGGATTTTCTCCTTTTGAATCCCGGATCTCTATTGTCCGTCCAGTTTGATTTTGCGAGTATAATGAGAATTCTATTCTACGTTCCATTAAGCTCAAAGTTGTTTCCAGTTTGTTGAGAATGTATTTGTCACCCACGAAGATATTAAAATCATCTTTTTCACTTTCCATCCCTCGACTGCCGTACATGTTTAAACCGTATTTTTTGATATTAAGATGTATTCCTGAGAGGTAAAGATATTTTGGTATGACAAATATTTCTTCTACAGAACCGAAGTAACCTTCAGCGTCTCCACTGATTACAACCAGAAATGCGTCCACATTGGTCTCTAATATGTTTCCGCCATAACCGATTAGCATCCAGCCTTTACCCAATCCTGGATAAACATAAGGAGCAGGTACTACCAGATATCCCGGGATTATTCCAAACTGATCCTGACGCCTGTCTGGACCAAAAGCGAAGACAGACGAAGTACAAAAGAAATATAAAACTGAAAAAGTCAGGAGACGAAAAAGCATGTATTTCATTGGAGGCTGTTGGTATTATTAATTTTAAAGTATAATTGACGTATGGAATATTATCATTTGCATGAAAAAGATAAACATCTTTGGAGCAGTTTCCTGCAAAAGACGGGGAATGAAGTTAAATTTTGATTTGGATCTACGCGGAAGAAGTATATATAAAATCGTTCACTTAATTATCAGTAAACGGTTTTCGGGTTTTCAACAATATTTTCTTTGGTGCCTAGGGCCGGACTCGAACCGGCACGGTGTTACCACCGAGGGATTTTAAGTCCCTTGCGTCTACCAGTTCCGCCACCCAGGCAGGGAAAAAAGGAACTGGAGGCGACGAGCGGATTTGAACCGCTGTACAAGGTTTTGCAGACCTCTGCCTAACCACTCGGCCACGTCGCCTCTGGTCATCTAAAATTACCGAAATTTGAATGCAAACACAAGTTCAAAACGAGACGATTGAAAATACGATAGAGCTGGCAAAGCTTTATGGAATTCTGAAATATTTGCCTGATGGTCAGCTCACTCATGCCCCTTTTTCCCTTAGTCCTTATAAAATTTCTGCAGCAGACCTGCAGGAAATGACAGAACTGACTGCACCATTCAGTGAGTTGATGATTAGCATATCTCAGAACTGGGATTTTCTTGAGCATCATTTGGAACCTATCGCCAAAATAGACCCATTTTTACGAATGCTGATGGATTGCAGAACGGATGAAATTACTCAAAGCAAACAGCTTCTTGTGCAGCGAAATGATTTCTTTTTGATCAAAGATGAGCACAAAAAAACAGGGCAGGCAGGTGATTCCCCTGAATCAAATTTTGCTGAGTCAGCACTTCGTCAAGTTGAACTGAACACGGTCTCTGCCAGTTTCCCGTTTTTAATAACTCAAATATCTCATTTACACCGCTATTTATTCAAGCAAAATCAATTACCAGAAATTATTCCAAACAATCCGCTGAGTCCTGTAGTTGATGCCTTTGCAAAGGCAGTGCGAGACTACGGTTCCCCTGACGGGGTGATGCTGCTGATTTCCCAACCTTCAGAGGGCAACCGTTTCGATCAGTTGGGGCTGGAACAGTTTTTATGGGATGAACATAAAATTAGTACTCTCCGGAAAACTTTAGCCGATGTATTCGAAGGCGGATGCCTGCGTCAGGGACACCTAGTTCTGGAAGGAAAAACAGTTGCCCTCAGCTATTACCGTGCCGGCTACACTCCTGATGATTATCGAACAATTGAGGCAGTAAAAGGCCGCCAGCTGATTGAGTCATCATCAACAATTCAGGTACCGGATTTACAGATGCAGCTTGCTGGAATGAAAAAAATTCAGCAGGTCTTGACCAGGCCGGAAATTTTATCTATTTTCACCTCTGCTGAAACGTCAAAGCATTTATTAAAAACATTTGCAGAAATGCACACACTGGACGAAATTATTGAGACACCTGGAGGTGAAATGCAGGCAGCCGAATGGGTCTCCGACAATCCTGAAAATTATGTTCTCAAACCTCAACGGGAAGGTGGCGGGAATAATTATTATGGCAGCGAAATTCCAAAAATTCTCAAAACTATCAGGCAGGATGAACAAAATGCTTATATTTTGATGGAAAAAATTCTTGCACAAACTCACTCTGCAGTACTTGTGGTGAACGGACGTGCAGAAAGATTAACAAGTGTGAGTGAGGTTGGAAGATATGGAATTTGTTTTGCTGATAACGGAGTGCTGAAGAGCAACAAGGATGCGGGATACCTGGTCCGTACAAAGGCCGAAAACATCAATGAGGGAGGAGTGTGTGCGGGCTTTGCCTGCTTGAATTCACTTGTTCTGGAAGCTTAAGGCTATCATTAATTTTCAGGATTACATCTAAGTATTAAAACTTCTCAAGATGCGAGTTCAATTGTAGCAAGCAAATCAATTTCTTCAAGCACTTTACCTGTTCCAATAGCAACACTGGTAAGGGGGTCATCTGCAAGAAAAATCGGCAAGCCTACTTCCTGTCGAAGCAAATCATCCATGCCTGAAAGTAATGAACCTCCACCTGCCATTACGATTCCGCGGTCAACTATGTCAGCCGCCAGTTCCGGAGGAGTAGATTCCAGGGCATTTCGGATTGTCTTAACTATTTGTTGACAAACACTACTGAGAGCTTCCAGAATTTCTTCTTCACCAAGAACCAGTGTTTTAGGTATACCGGTTACCAAGTCTCGGCCGCGTACTTCATATGATTTGGGTTCTTCTTTAATATATGCAGACCCAATGTTTATTTTAATTTCTTCTGCAGTACGCTCACCAATAAGGAGATTATATTTTTGCTTAATGTATTCGGTAATGCTGTCGTCCATTTTGTCACCACCAATCCGAGCAGAATCGCTATAAACAATGCCTGCTAAGGAAATCACAGCAACCTCTGTAGTTCCTCCTCCAATATCAACAATCATGCTACCTCTGGCTTCTGTCACCGGCAATCCAGCTCCTAGTGCAGCGGCCATTGGTTCTTCAATCAAAAAAACTTCTCTTGCTCCTGCAGATTCAGCAGCTTCTTTGACAGCACGACGTTCAACTTGAGTAATTCCTGAAGGAACGGCAACTATAATACGCGGCTTAAAACGAAAGAAGGAAAATTTGCTTTGCGTCAGCTTGATAAAGTAACGCAGCATTTCCTGGGTAATATCGAAATCTGAAATAACGCCGTCCTTCATTGGCCGGATAGCTGTAATTGAACCTGGAGTACGACCCAGCATTTGTTTGGCTTCCTCCCCAACAGCAAGTACCTGAATCCTTCCACGGCTGTCTTTTTGTATAGCCACCACTGATGGTTCACGAATCACAATCCCACGTTGTTTAGTATAAACCAGGGTATTAGCTGTTCCTAAATCAATCGCTAAATCCTGTGTAAAATAACCGGCAAATTTATTTAGCATCGAATATTCCTAGTTTTGTTTTCCAGCATAGTCAACTCACAGTCCATGCATTGTTATTTATAAAAATATTGAAATTCTTTAGTTTATTGACATGCGAAAATCCTGTGTGCAAAAACAGTATTTTTACGTTTTTTATGCGCCTCAGAAGGTAATACAGAAGTAATGCCAAAACTCAAGAGACTTGATTTATTTTGTATATCATCAAAAGTATTTTGCATGTATGTTCAGCAAACTACTTTTAAGTTCTTAACCAATTTATTATGCCGAAACTTCTAATAATTTCAGTCCTGTATATGGTTGCAGAAGTTGAGTAAAGCAGCAGTAAACGAAATTCTTCCAAAAGCAGTATCATTGATTTTAATCAAGGAAAGACTAGAAAACAAGAGGAAAAAGGACTTTCTCGACTTAAGTGATCTTTTCTCTGTTGCGCCTGACGTGATCAAAATAATGTAAGCCGTCAGCCGATCCGCATTTCAGGTTTTCCTCCTGCAGACATTCGTACTGCACAGAACTTTACTTCCGGAATTTTTCCAAAAGGATCCAGCACAGAAGTAGTAATCAAATTGGCGGCAGCCTCATTGTAACCGAAGGACATAAAAAGATTTCCCTGTTGAACACCGGGATCCTGCCGGGAATACGTTGATATTTTTCCTCGACGTGATTCAATAGTTACGGCTTCTCCAGGTTCGACTCCCAGCTTTTGCAGGTCATCAGGGTGAACATGGACCACCGGATAAGGTTCAATGGCATTCAAGACAGTTGCACGCCGGGTCATGCTGCCTGTGTGCCAGTGTTCGAGTTGGCGTGAAGTGATGAACACAAACGGAAATTCTTCATCGGGCATTTCGTCTGCATGAGTGTATTTTGCCGGAACGAAGCGGGCTTTTTTATTTGCTGTGGGGAAACCTTTTCTAAATACGATTGCTTCTCCGGGATCTCCTTCTTTGTTGCAGGGATATGTCACAGAATGTTCTTTCTGTAAGCGTTTCCAGGTAATACCGGCCATGCTGGGAGTTGCTTTCCTGATTTCAGAAAATATTTCTTCAGGACCATCATAACTCCAATCAACACCAAGTCGTCGCGCCACTTCCTGTATGATCCACCAGTCTTGACGTGCGTTCCCGGGAGGATCGATGGCTTGGCGTCCAAGTTGAACTTGGCGGTTGGAATTTGTGAAGGTGCCGCTCTTTTCCGGAAAAGCGGAAGCAGGAAAAATTACATCCGCAAAACCTGCTGTTTCAGTCAGAAAAATATCCTGCACCACCAAGTGCTCCAGCATGGACAATGCACCACGAGCGTGATTAAGGTTTGGATCAGACATCGCCGGATTTTCACCTTGAACGTACATGCCGCGGACTCCTCCGGAATGCACTGCATCAACAATTTCCACAACCGTTAAACCAGTTTTTGGATTGAGGGAAGTTCCCCAAAAATTCTCAAACCATTTTTTGTTTTCCGGATCTGTAACTGATTTGTAATCCGGAAAGAACATCGGAATCAAGCCCATATCAGATGTTCCCTGCACATTATTTTGTCCTCGCAGTGGATGCAAGCCGGTTCCGGGACGTCCGATCTGACCTGTCATCAGCGACAAAGCAATTAGACATCGTGAATTGTCTGTACCATGAATGTGCTGCGAAATTCCCATGCCCCACAAGATGATAGCTGATTCCGCAGTAGCATAAGTCCGGGCAACTTCACGTAAAGTCTCTTCTGGGATTCCGCAAATTGGAGCTACCTTTTCCGGACTGTAATCCGCAACATTGGACTTCAATTTTTCAAAATCAGTAGTGTGTTCTGTGATGTATTTTTCGTCGCATAATTTTTCTTTGATGATGACATGCATCAGGGAATTGAGCAGTGCCACATCGGTATCCGGACGAAACTGGAGGTTGTAAGTTGCATGGCGTGATAACGCAGTACGGCGTGGGTCCAGCAAAATCAACTTTTTACCAGCTTTGACTGCGTTTTTCATAAACGTGGCGGCCACCGGATGATTCCCGATGGGATTTGCTCCAATCAGAAAAATAACTTCAGCATCCGTCACATCTGTGAATGGATTTGAAACTGCTCCGGATCCAATGCCCTCCAGCAAAGCACTTACCGATGAGGCGTGACAGAGACGGGTACAGTGATCAATGTTATTGGTTCCAAAACCAGTACGAACTAATTTTTGCAGCAAATATGCTTCTTCGTTACTGCCCTTGGCACAGCCAAAAGCGGCCAATGCATCCGGACCGTTTTCATCCCGGATTTTGCTGAAACCATCGGCAGCAAAATCGAGTGCCTCTTCCCAAGTTGCTTCCCTGAAAACTTTTTGCCAGTCCTTAGGCTGGAGCAGTTCCATTGTTTTTGGAGCATCTTTACGACGTATCAACGGCTTTGTAAGACGATCCGGATGATGCACGTAATCGAAACCGTAACGTCCCTTGACGCACAACCTTTCATGATTTGCCGGACCTTCGCGTCCATCGACCCGTAATAGTTTCCCTTCCTTGACATGATAAGTCAGCAAACAACCAACTCCGCAATAAGGGCAAACGGATTCGACCTTTTTGTCTGGGGCCGCCAAGCCTACATCATTTGCCGGCATCAACGCACCAGTCGGACAGGCCTGCACGCATTCTCCACAGGCGACACAAGTACTGTCACCCATTGGATCACCGAAGTCGAAAACAATTTCTGAGTGCGATCCCCTATAGGCCATTCCGATCACATCATTTACCTGCACTTCGCGGCAGGCACGCACACAGCGGGTACACTGGATGCAGGTATCCAAATTAACTGACATCGCAGGATGTGAGTTATCAAAAGCCGGTTGGACCCGCCTTGAGAATCGGGGCTTGCTTAGACCTAATTTTTCCACCCATTCATCAAGTTCCGAATTTGGTGTGTAAGGCGATTTTCCGGATTCAGGCATATCAGCCAGCAACAGTTCCAGCACCATTTTTTGTGAATGGACTGCACGTTCGCTCTTGCTGTTGACTTTCATACCCTGCTGCGGGTAACGACAGCAGGACGGCGCAAGTACGCGCTCACCTTCAATTTCCACCACACAGGAGCGGCAATTGCCGTCCGTACGGTAACCCTCTTTGTAACACAGTCGAGGAATGTCTGCGACTCCTGCACGATCCGCCGCCTGCAAAATCGTTTCGCCGACCAAAGCCTCAAGCGTTTGTCCGTTAAGTTCAAATGAAATTGTCTCCATTTTACACCTCCTGCGGAAAGTATTTCATTACACAGCGTAACGGATTCGGTGCGGCTTGACCCAAACCGCAAATTGAAGCATCTTCCATTGTCTGCGAGAGTTCTTCTAAAAGGGATTTATTCCAGGTTTTTTGTTCCATCAGTGGAATGGCTTTTGCTGTTCCAACCCTGCAGGGAGTGCATTGTCCACAGGATTCGTGTTCAAAGAATCTCATTGCGTTAAGTGCCAGTTTACGTGCACTATCCTGATCAGAAAAAACAATCACTGCAGCAGAACCGATAAAAGTGCCATGTTCCTGAAGCGTATCGAAATCCAGCGGCAAGTCTCCAAGTGAAGCTGGAAGCATTCCTCCGGAAGCACCTCCGGGAAAATAACCATAAAAGCTGTGTCCGGGCAGCATTCCGCCGCAATATTCGTCAATCAATTCGAGCATCGAAATTCCTGCTGGAGCAAGATGCACTCCCGGTTTTTGCACACGGCCGCTGACCGAAAATGCGCGCAGACCTTTGCGTCCTCTTCTGCCGTGAGAAGAAAATGATTTTGCGCCTTTTTCTACAATATCACGAATCCAGTGCAGAGTTTCCATGTTATGTTCCAGTGTTGGACGGTCAAACAAACCAACTTCAGCAACATACGGCGGACGCAAACGAGGTATCCCGCGCTTGCCCTCAATCGATTCTATCATCGCCGACTCTTCACCGCAAATATATGCACCGGCTCCACGGCGTAAATAGATTTGTGGAAGTATATCCGGAAAAGCAGATTGCAGTTCTTTAATTTCCCGGAGCAGAATTTCATTTGCCGCAGCGTATTCGTCTCGGAGATAAATATAAATTTCATCAATCCCAACGGCCCAGGCTGCAATCAAAGATCCTTCCAGGAAACGGTGCGGATCAGTTTCAAGATAAAAGCGGTCTTTGAATGTTCCCGGTTCTCCTTCATCAATGTTGACTGCCAGCAATCGAGGCCCTGAAAATCTTTTGACAATTTCCCATTTACTTCCTGCAGGAAAACCTGCTCCGCCTAAACCGCGCAGACCAGATTTTTTCAGTTCATCAATCACAGATTCGGCAGTTCGCTTTCCTGAATTGCATTCCTGAAAAAGCTGATATCCACCGGTGTCCCGATATTGCGAAAAACCCACATATTCAGGGATTTCCGGACGAACTTCTTTTTTATTTACTGCATTCTGTACAGATTCAATTGTTGCCAGATCAAGCGGGTTTTTACCCACCACAGCCACAGGCGCATTTTGACAGCGTCCCACACAAGGCACAGGCTGAATCCGGACACCTTCACCTAAAACATTTTTTAGTGATTCCGTGAGTTCTTTTGCTCCGGACATTTCACAGGTCAGTGAATCGCAAATCCTAACCGTCAAAGGTGGCGGAGGCACATCGTTTTCTTTGATCACGTCAAAATGATGATAAAACGTGGCCACCTCAAAGACTTCTGCATGAGCAAGTTTCATTTCATGAGCAAGTGCCACTAGATGCTTTGCAGATAAATAATGAAATTCGTCCTGAATTAAATGCAAAGCTTCAATCAGCATGTCCTTACGGAGCGGCATGTCCGACAGCAGTTTCTGCACTTCCAGCAGAGCTTCTGAATCGACCAGCCGGCCTTTTTGTTTCCCAAGTTTTTTCTTGTTCATTTCTACAAATTGCTAATTAAAATCCACAAAAAACTGTGCAAGGTCTTCAAAAGTTTCAGCCCGCCGAATGAGACGGCTCTGCCCTTGATGCACCAGTACTTCCGCTGGACGCGGACGGGAATTATACTGTGAACTCATCGAAAATCCATATGCACCTGCATCTAAAAAAGCGAGGCGTTCGCCGATAACTGGAGAAGGCAACTTGCGCTCAATTTTATCTCCGGATCTACTAAAAATATCACCGCTTTCGCAAATATATCCAACGACAACAACATCCTCTTCATCACCTGAATATCGACTGGCATTAAGGATTTTGTGATAGGATCCGTACAACGTCGGACGCAGCAGGTGATTGAATCCGGAATCTACTCCCACAAAGCGGTGTTTTGGAGTATCCGTGATGTTTGTGACAGTTGTCAACAAAATTCCAGCAGGTCCTACCAGCAATTTCCCTGGTTCAATTTTCATTGATATTTCTCTGCCGTAACACTGCCTGAATTCCGTAAAGCGCCTGGTCATTTTTTGACTTAAATCTTTCATATCCAAAGCCTGCTGTTCCGGTCTGTATGGAATTCCAAAACCGCCGCCAAAATCAATGAACTCCAAATCCGGAAATTTTTCAGCCACAGCTAAAATCATTTCCATGGCCTCCAGCATTGGTTCTGCAGAATAAATTCCAGTACCGATGTGAGAATGAACACCGTTCAATGTCAGTTTATATTTTGTTGCCAGTGCAAGTGCAGCATCGATTTGATCGTGATAAATTCCAAATTTTGAATCCGGACCACCGGTGATACAGTGTGCGTGATGACCAGCACCAATTCCAGGGTTGATCCGCACAGATACGCTTGTCTGTGGAAATCGTTGACCAAATTTTTCCAGCAAAACGAGTGAACCCAGATTGACTGAGACCTCCTGCTCCACACAATATTCAATTTCTGCAAGGGAGTTGTTATTACCGGTAAAAATAATTTGCTGCGGCTCAAATCCTGATTCCAGAGCCAAACGCACCTCGAATTCTGATACTGCGTCAATTGACGAACCTTCTTCTCGGAGAATTTTCAATAGTGATGGATTAGAATTTGCTTTCATGGAATAATGTATTTCCAGCAGTCCTTCAGGAAACCCGGAAGACAATTGACGGAACTGTGAACGCAAGACTGACTCCTCGTAAACATAGAGTGGTGATCCATATTCCTGCATCAGTGTTTCAACAGATATGTCTTCCAAAAAAAGAGTGTCGTTAATAATATTCATTGAACAGTTAATTTTTTATCAATTTTAATCCGGCTTTCAAAATTATTGTATTACATTGCATGGACCTGAACTTTCAGCCCCTTTATTATATACTACTACAAACCAAAAATGCGAATCAAAATTGCCTTACGGCGTGTCATAAAATCAGGAACTAAGGTGAACAAGTGAATAGAAAACGTTTTATCAGACTTTTGCTGCTCTGGTTGTCCACATTTTTAATGGGTGGAATAGTTTCAGTACTGATCTATGTACAAATGGCTGTAAATCAGGAAAATATAGTTGGCTCACTGGAAATTGACTCTCCAGAAGTTGAGGCAGATAGCGAAACGATTGAACCAGTCAGCGAAGAAGCGGGTCCTGAACCAAAGCCAGGAGCAGTAGGAACAGCTGACATTTCAGAAGACGCAGAGTATTCGCATTTAGTAGAGACTTCAAAGCCATTCTGGAATGTTTTTCCTATCAACAAGCCCGGTGTATCAGCAGAGAACTGGCACACTATTCTAGTGCAGAACCGCTTCAAAATTGACTACACCATTACTCCACTTTCCCAGAGGGACTGGCATCTTGTCAGGATTAACAATTCTATACGAGTTCAGTTCCGCTCTGAACTGGCGGCAATAAAAGACATTCTGTACCGCAAAAAACGGGGTAAGTTTTCGGTTCAACTGGTTTCAATTGAAGATGGACAGTTTCAACTGGCAGTTTCTTTGATGAGTCGACTTCTGCATGCCGGATACTATGCATATCTTCATCGGACAGATGCAGAATTTGATGGGAAATTCTGGTATCGAGTAAGAGTGGGATTTTTTAAAAATCTTGAAGATGCCCTCACTACAGGCAAAAAAATATTTGAAAAATTTAAGGATGAGGAATTGTTTTCTGAAAACTTCATGCCCGTCCAGCCGGGCCCACAAGAACTTTCACGTCCGGTGATTGATCTAAGACAGCCTTTGAACAAGCCGTGGGTTATTGAACTTCCTCTTTACGATGTGCAGAATAAGGCGCTGAAAGATCTTGCTGAATTAAATACAGAAATCGACTTCAGTTATATTTCACAAAAGCTGAAATCTGCTTCATCAGGTAAGCTGGCGTATCGGATACGGATAGGATTTTTTGAAACAAAGAGAGAGGCAGGCGGAATGATTTACAGACTAAAAAAGAAGTTTCCGAAATTAAAAAGAATGAAGCGTGTACATTTATGAAAAGAGCTTCAGTAAGGTTGTTAAGTGGATAGGTCTGTAGAACGACCCATAAATTAATTTATAAAAAGAGATTCCGTATCAGTTTTCTGCACCGGATTGGTTTTGCTGCCATTCCAGCGAGAGTTGCTGTGCCTCAGCAATTTGAGTACGGGTCATACGTTTTTTAACCTCGTTTTTCATTTCTCTTGCATTTTCGTTGCCCCGTGCTGCAGCCAGGTTAGCCCATTTATAGGCTAAAACAAAATTTTCCAGTATCCCTTCACCTGAGGCATACATAACAGCTAGATTGAGCTGTGCTTTTGTATTCCCCTGCTCGGCAGCTTTTTTATACCAGAATACAGCCTGTGAAGAATCTTCATTTACTCCAGTACCGTATTTATACATAACAGCTAGATTGAGCTGTGCTTCAGTATCTCCCTGCTCGGCAGCTTTTTTGTACCAGTATACTGCCTGGGTATAGTTTTCATCAGTCCCTTTTCCATACTCATACATCTGACCAAGATTCAACTGTGCATTTGCATCACCCTTCTCAGCAACTTTTTTGTACCAGAAAAAAGACTGAGAATAATCCTCCGCGGCAACTTTACCGTTTTGGTAGATAATACCGAGTTTCAGCTGTGCATTTGTTTCTCCATTTTTAGCAGCATTTTTATACAGGCTAATCGCCTGAGAGTAGTCTTGTTCCACTCCTTTACCGTTTTCGTGCATCCAACCCAGTCTAGTCTGTGCCTCAGAGAGTCCCTGCACAGCCGCACTTTTGTACCAATGTACTGCATTGGTATAATCCTGTGTTGTACCTTTTCCGTACTCATACATTATTCCTACGTTTAACTGCGCGTGTGCGTCACCCTGCTGGGCTACTTTTTTGTACCAGTAAAAAGACTGGGTGTAATCCTCCACAGTACCATTGCCGTTTTTGTAGATGATGCCGAGTTTCAACTGTGCTTTTGTGTTACCCTGCTCAGCGGATTTTTTGTACCAGTAAATTGCCTCTTTAAGATCAGCTTCAATTCCTTTGCCGTTTTCATACATCCAGGCAAGACTGGCCTGTGCTTCTGGATGTCCCCGTTCAGCCGATTTCTTGTACCATGTAACTGCTTCTTCATAATCCTGTTCTACGCCCTTGCCGTATTGAAACATAAATCCCAGATTTAACTGTGCGCCTGTGTCTCCCAACTCAGCAGCTTTTTTGTACCAGTAAAACACTTGTGTATAATCCTTGCGGACACCCTTCCCGAATTTGTAAAAAAGTGCGAGGCTCAACTGTGATGTTACGTCGTCCTGTTCTGCAGCTTTTTCATACCATAAGATAGCCTCTGTATAATCCTGTTTCACACCTTTCCCATATTCGTACATCAGGCCAAGATTGGTCTGGGCTTCGGCATATCCTTTTTCAGCAGGTTTTTTAAACCAATAAACCGCCTGTGTGTAGTTTTCCTCTACACCTCTTCCGTATTTATACATAATACCAAGATTCAATTGTGCTTCTGCCTGTTCCTGATCCGCAGCTCTTCTGTACCAGTAAACGGCCTTTTTGTAATTAACTTTTATCCCTTTACCATTTGCATACATAACACCCAGATTCAACTGTCCTTCAGCCTGCCCTTTTTCGGCAGCTTTTTGATACAATGAGAAAGCATGTTGATAATCCTGAGCCACTCCTTTCCCGTTTTCATACAACCAGCCGAGATTAGTTTGTGCAGCAGAGTGCCCTGTTTTAACTGCCTTTTTCAGCCAGTAAGCAGCCTTAATGTAGTCTGTTTCCACACCTTCACCGTTTCTATAGACAACACCAAGATTTAACTGTGCATTTGCATATCCTTGTGAAGCTGCTTTCTCAAACCAGAAAACTGCCTTAGATTGATCAAGGTCAACTCCAAGGCCTTTTTTGTACATAATGCCGAGATTTAACTGTCCTTCAGCCCTACCCAGGTTTGCGGCTTTTTTATACCAAAAAACCGCCTGAGTGTCATCCATTTCAACACCTTTTCCGTTTTCGTACATCCAGCCAAGATTTGTCTGTGCACCGGAATGTTTTTGTTCTGCAGCTTTTTTGTACCAGAGAAGGGCCTTTACGAGATCCTTCTTTACACCTTCACCGTTTTCGTACATCCACCCAAGTGCATACTGAGCATTTGCATTATCCTGTTCTGCAGATTTGTTATACCAGTAAGCCGCCTGTACATTGTCTTCTCTTACGCCTTTGCCGAAGTCGAACAAATTTCCAATATTGAACTGCGCAGCCGCGTCTCCTTGCGCAGCAAGAGGTCCCCATGCTTTGATAGCAGCGGAGAAGTCTCCCCGTAGATGGGCCTCATAACCCTTCTGAAAATTGCCTGCTGCAAACGAAAAAACTGGCAGAAACAGACAAAGAAAAATTGTATTGAAAATTCGCTTGAGCAACCCCCTCATGAAATAAACAGGGAATACCGGAACTATATTTTGAGACATGATATTTTTTTGAGTTTTTAGATAACTCATTTTATAACATTAATTGCAGTATTTTACAAGATTGCTGATTTCAGAAATGTGGTGATTAGTGAAAAATATTTTTCATGGTAAGTTGGATAGTTGAAGACTGAAGTCGGAAAAAACTCATTAAAGAGCCGCTCCCTTTTTTCCGGATTTCATTTCAGTTTAACCCCATTACCCCACTTTGCAATGATATTTCCGTCTCTGTCGAACCAGTTGATGTTCCATGGAGCATCTTCTCTGAACTCACCCACCCATTTTTCACCATCCGGAAAATAGAAGGTTCCCATACCGTTCCAAGCTCCATCCGTGTATTCTCCAACATACCTTGTTCCATTGCGATAAATTAAAGTTCCCTTGCCGTTGGGTCTGTCGTTTTCAATTTCCCCTTCATATTTTCCACCTTCATCTTCAACTCCATTTTCATACCAGATCCATTTCCCTTTTTCTTTACGGGTAAACAAAACTCCCACCAATTTTTTTTCAATTATCTCAACGCCGTCAGTATACCTGGAAATTATCTTATCGTCTTTGTCGAATTCAGTAACGTTCCAGGGTTTATTTTCTTTGAACTCACCCACACCTTTTTTACCTTCAACAGAAGTAAAGGTTCCTTGACCATGAATTTTACCTTCTTTGAATTCTCCTTCATAGATACTTCCTGATGGATAGGTAAATGTTCCCCATCCGTTGGGTTTGTCGTTTTCAATTTCTCCTTCATATATATAATCCTGTTCTTCGTCACCTGCCTCAAACCATTCCATACTTCCAAACTCCTGACGAAAAAACAAAACTCCTTCTTTTTTATTGTCAATCAGCAAAACTCCATCTGCATATTTGGCAATTATTTTTCCGTTAATGTCGTATTTTGTAATGTTCCACTCCGCATTTTCTTTCCACTCTCCAGTCATTTTTTCTCCGGAAGTAAAAATGAAGGTTCCCTGTCCGTGTTGCATCCCGTCGTGCCACTGACCCATGTATTTCGTTCCATCAGAAAATAAGGTAACTCCCAAACCCTCTGGTTTTTCCTCTTTTATTTCACCTTTGTATTTTTGCTGTGTTTCATCATCACCAAAACTCTTCCAGACCTTTCCGGAAGATATTTCCCAAAGATATAAGACACCGGTTTCTTTGGATTGAGCCAAAATGGAAGTAGAAAAAAATGGAACTGCAAAAAAGATTGAAGTAAAAAAAAGGGTAAATAAAAGTAAAACAGAAAATTTTTGTTCCATACTGATCTTAATTAGTTTGTTTTGCACAGTATTGATTTTGGTTTGTTTCAACGAGTTTAGTTAATTATCCTCTTTCCATTCTCCATATTAACAAATGTTTTAGAACAGACACAGAATTATTTCGGTAGCAGGAGAGGTGGTGTTAATTGAATTCATTTTTATGATTATTAATTTTTATCAATCAGAAAGAATTAGTTTCCCCTCTCTATTTTTCTTTCCATCCTTCCATTTTCCTATAAGCTTTGCCCCATCGGGATAAGTGTAAGTTCCGTTACCATGGACCTTCCCATCCTTCCATTCTCCAGCAAATATATCGCCATCAGAAAAAGTATATGTACCTTGTCCATGTTTTCTTCCATCCCTCCAGTTTCCCTCATACCTGTCTCCATCAGAAAAGAAATATACTCCTTCACCATGTTTTTTCCCCCTTCTCCATTCTCCCACATACCTGTCTCCATTAGGGAAATAGTATGTACCATCACCGTGTTTTTCCCCTCTCTTCCAGGCTCCGACATATTTAGCATCCTGAATTTTTGGTTTCCCCTGATGCAGCATTTCCCAGATAATTAGAGCAAATACTATACTTTCACCCCATCCCGGAATCATGACTGGCAGCAGTAATTCTGAAGATTTAGTCTCGCTGTAATGAGTGTAGGTTCCTTGTCCATCCGGTTTCCCTTTTCTGGTTTCACCTTCGTATATCCCATCCTTTTCCTCATCGCCATCTTCATGCCAGCCCCATTCGCCAAATGATTCACGGTAAAAGAAAACGCCTTTTGCAGAGTCGTTGCTTTTAGTTGCACAAGATATTGTGCTCAGACAAACACATGTAATCAGCAAAATAATTAGAAAATTTTTCATCTATTTCTAAATAGGACTCGCTGAAAAAGTTTTTCTTTTGTCATTCCGGACTTGATCCAGGATCCAGGTCACTGTTCAGTTTGAGTACAATATTTGAAGCGTTTCCCCTGGATCCCGGGTCTATGCTATGCTTCGCCCGGAATGACAAAGGAGAAAAATCTAGAGAGGCACAACTAATTTTCTCGTGAGGTCACCTTGATTGAAAATGGACTCAAACAACTGAAGTGCGAGGCTTTTAGAGCTTTTTCAGGAAACACTCTGCAATTGACATCATCAATCGAAAAATTGCTTATTGATATTATTGAATAATATCATTTTTCAGCAAGACCTAAAAAGCAAAACTAAATCGCACGTAAATTTTATACATCGTAAATATATATGATACGGTTGTAAAAAGTCCCAAAACCGTGTCATTTCGAGCAAAGCGA
>ENA-ORDG01000221-ORDG01000221.1-marine-metagenome-genome-assembly--contig:-NODE-221-length-26286-cov-3.775917_pt1 | contig 26286 bp, 25 predicted proteins | sample MGYA00248629_ERZ508524 | MGnify/ENA primary metagenome ERZ508524 (study PRJEB26194, sample SAMN05421901) | marine metagenome | isolation source: East of Rio de Janeiro, Brazil, South Atlantic Ocean...
GCTTACGAAGATTGGAGGCTTCCGGTAGAAGAGCGAGCAAAAGATCTGGCTTCTAAAATGTCTGTAGAGCAAATTGCAGGTTTAATGTTGTATAGTCAGCATCAATCTATTCCTGCTGGTGAAGTTGGTTTTGGCGCCGGTACTTATAATGAAAAGCCTTTTTCTGAGAGTGGAGCAGAGGCTTCAGCAATTTCAGATCAGCAAAAGAAATTTTTAAAAGAAGACGATCTTCGTCACGTACTATTAACCGCGGTAAAATCTCTTGAAGTTGCCGCAAAATGGAATAACAACGTTCAGGCTTATGTAGAAGGTTTAGGTTTAGGAATTCCTGCAAATAATAGTTCAGATCCTAGAAATACCGCTACAGTAACTTCAGAATTTAATGCCGGGGCAGGAGGAACAATTTCTCTATGGCCAGATGGTTTAGCAATGGGCGCAACCTTCGATCCAGCATTGGTAAAGCAATTTTGGGAAATGGCCGCTAAAGAATATCGTGCTTTAGGAATTACTACAGCACTTTCACCGCAAATAGATTTAGGAACTGAGCCTCGCTGGTATCGCATCGCTTATGTTTTTAGCGAATCTCCAGAATTGGTAAAAGCAATGGGGAAAGCCTATGTTGAAGGTTTCCAAAACTCTGGAAAAGATGCCGAGATCAATAATGGTTGGGGTTACGAAAGTGTAAATGCAATGGTAAAACATTGGCCTGGTGGTGGTCCTGAAGAAGGTGGGCGAGATGGACACTGGGCGATGGGAAAATTTGCAGTTTATCCTGGTGATAATTTTAAAGATCACATCAAACCCTTTACAGAAGGTGCATTTAAATTAGATGGCGGAACCAAAAAAGCTGCGGCGGTAATGCCTTATTATACGATTAGTTTTGATCGTGATGATATTTACAATGAAAATGTGGGTAATGGTTTTAGTAAATATATAATTACTGAACTGCTTCGCGATAAATATGGTTATGATGGTGTAGTGTGCACCGATTGGTTAATCACTACCGATGAAGGTGAAACACCGGGAACCTTTGCCGGAAAACCCTGGGGAACTGAAGCAATGAGTGTTGCTGAAAGACATTACAAAGTACTAATGGCTGGTGTAGATCAGTTTGGTGGTAATAATGAAAAAGGTCCTGTTTTAGAAGCTTATCAAATGGGTGTTGAAGAATTTGGAGAAGACTTTATGCGTGCGCGTTTTGAGCGTTCTGCAGTAAGATTGCTTAAAAACATCTTTAGAACCGGATTGTTTGAAAATCCTTATTTAGATACTGAAAAGATCAAAGAAATTGTTGGTAATGCTGAATTTATGAAAGCGGGTTACGAAGCACAGGTAAAATCTGTGGTGATGCTTAAAAATAAAGAAACAGCTTTACCGATAAAGCAAAAGAAAACTGTTTATAACCCGAAGATCTATACACCGGTTTCGACAGACTGGTGGGGAATTCCTACTCCGGCGACATTCGAGTATCCGGTAGATCTAAATTTGATCAAAAAATATTACAAGGTAACCGATAATGCTGCTGAAGCTGATTTTGCGATGGTTTTTGTTAGAAATCCGCAGTCTAAAGAAGCAGGTTACAGTGAAACAGATCGTAAGAATGGTGGAAATGGATATGTACCAATTTCTCTTCAATACGAAACCTATACCGTTACAACAGCAAGAGCACATAGTATCGCTGCCGGAGATCCTGTGATCGATCCTGAAATTAAAGATCGCTCTTTTAAAGGGAAATCTTCAACAGCTTCGAATATTATGGATTTAAGAACCATTGAAGATACTAAAATGTTGATGGGTGATAAACCTGTGATTGTTTCGGTAACGGCAGATAAACCAATGATTTTTGCTGAATTTGAAAATCTAGTTGATGCGATTGTACTCAACTTCGGAGTTTCAACGCAGGCGGTTATGGATATCGTTTCAGGAAAAGCTGAGCCTTCAGGATTACTGCCATTGCAAATGCCGGCAAATATGGAGACAGTTGAAGCACAAAAAGAAGATGTTCCTTTCGATATGATCCCTTACCAGGATTCAGAAGGAAATATGTACGATTTCGGTTTCGGTTTAGATTGGAACGGGGTGATTAAAGATGAACGTACTCAAAAATTTAAAAGATAAATGAAAAAGTATTTTTACAGTGTTCTGTTAGTTTTGGTAGCGAGTTTTCAGGTTACGGCTCAAGATGAAGTGATCTCACTTTATGAAGGAAAAGCTCCCGGTTCTGAAGATTGGAATTGGCAAGAAGCGCAAATGTATTCTGATTTGTTTAAAACTGAAGTGGTTTACAATGTGGCAAACCCAAAACTTTTGGTTTTTAAACCCAAAAATCCCAACGGAACTTCAATAATCATCGCTCCCGGCGGTGGTTTTCAGACTTTGTCAATTAATCGCGAAGGTATCGATTTAGCGAAAGAATTAGCTTCAAAAGGAATCACGGCTTTTGTGTTGAAGTATCGCTTAATTCATTCAAAAACAAACGATCCTGCTCAAGAACTTATCGATAATTTACAAGATCGTGATGCGCATTACAAACGTACTTCTGCATTGCAAAAAATGGCAGGTAACGATTGTAAAACTGCAATCAACTATGTGCGAGAACACGCTTCAGAATTTTCAATTGATACGCAAAAAGTTGGTGTTATTGGCTTTTCGGCAGGAGCAACAGTGATTTTAGAAAGTGTGCTTCATCAAACTTCCGCAGAAAATCTTCCAAATTTTGCCGCTTCTCTTTATGGCGGTCCTACAGAAGAACTTCTAAATGCAGATTTACCTTCAGCCAAATTACCACTTTTTATTGCTGCTGCGAGCGACGATCAATTAGGTCTCGCGCCTAAAAGTATTCAGCTTTATAACAAATGGTTAGCAGGCAATTACCCTGTAGAATTACACGTGTATGCTAACGGTGGTCACGGTTTCGGGATGGGAACACAAAATTTACCGGTAGATACTTGGTATTTGCGATTTGAAGATTGGTTAAAACAATATAAACACCTCAAATAAACATAAACAATGAATAGAAACTTAAAAAAGATTGGAGTTTTTACTTTGGTAACTTTAGGAAGTATTCAGGTTTCTAAAGCTCAAAAAGCTCCGCAATTAGGAAAAGATTCTTTAGATGAAGTGATCGAAGCGATGACTGCTGAAGAAAAAGCAGATTAATTAATTGGTCCGGGAATGCCGGGTTACGCTGGTTTAGTTCCGTTAGAAGGCGAGCCTGACGTACGTGTTTTAGGTGCTGCCGGAGGGACGATGGCAATCCCAAGATTAGGAATACCAGAAACAGTATTTGCCGATGGTCCTGCGGGATTAAGAATTCAGCCAAAACGTAAAGACGATCCTTATACTTACTACGCAACGGCTTTTCCTGTAGGAACTGCATTAGCTTCTTCTTGGAATACCGAATTGATCGAAGAAGTTGGTAAAGCGATGGGAGAAGAAGTAAAAGAATACGGAGTAGATGTCTATTTAGCTCCGGCATTAAATATTCATCGTAATCCGCTTAACGGAAGAAATTTTGAATATTATTCTGAAGATCCTTTAGTTTCTGGTGAAATAGCTAGCGCTTATGTAAGAGGAGTACAATCTAACGGTGTAGGAACTTCGGTAAAACATTACGCTGCCAATAACCAAGAAAGTAACCGTTTACGTCTAAACGCACACGTTAGTGAACGTGCTATGCGAGAGTTGTATTTAAAAGGATTTGAAATTGCGATTAAAGATGCTGAACCGTGGACGATAATGTCGGCTTACAACAAAATTAATGGCGTTTACGCTTCAGCAAACGAAGACCTTTTAACTACCGTTCTTCGTGACGAATGGGATTATAAAGGAATAGTAATGACCGATTGGTTTGGTGGTTACCCAGGTTTTGAATCTATTCAAGATTCGGTAAGTGATGTGGTTGCTCAAATTGAAGCAGGAAACGACTTGTTAATGCCGGGTGCAGAAAAGCAAAAAGCTGCATTAGTAAAAGCCTTAAAAGAAGGGAAAGTTAATGAAGAAGCGATCAATACCAGCTTAAAAAGAATTTTAGCTTATATCATCGAAACGCCAACTTTTAAAGGTTACAAATACAGTAACGATCCAGATCTAAAAGCTAATGCTCAAGTTACTCGTAGCGCTGCTACAGAAGGAATGGTATTACTTAAAAATGAGGATGAAGTTTTACCTTTTACCAACAAATCTGGTACTATCGCAGTTTTTGGAGATACTTCGTATAGTTTTATCGCCGGAGGAACCGGTAGTGGAGATGTAAATGAAGCTTACACCGTTTCTTTAATCGACGGTTTAACTGGTGCAGGTTACACGATCGATAAAGATTTACAAACTGCATACGTTCCTTTTGTTGAAAAAATGAATGCAAAAGAAATGAAACGTCGTGAAGAAAACGGAGGTTTATTATCTGATGTGCAACGCATCCCAGAAATGCCTTTAGATAGAGAAATGCTTGCTGAAAAAGCAAAAGCTTCTGAAGTTGCCGTAATTACCATTGGTAGAAATGCCGGTGAACAACACGATAGAAAAATCACCAACGATTTTTACTTAGGTCAGGACGAAATTAAAATGATCAATTCTGTAAGTGATGCTTTTCACGCAGAAGGTAAAAAAGTAATCGTGATCTTAAATATTGGCGGAGTTATAGAAACTGCTACTTGGAAAGATAAAGTCGATGCTATTTTATTAGCTTGGCAAGTCGGTCAAGAAGGTGGTAATTCTGTTGCCGATGTTTTTTCTGGCATAAAAAATCCTTCAGGAAAATTAACCATGACTTTTCCGGTAGATTATCATAACCATCCTTCTGCTGAAAACTTTCCGGGCTTCCCGGCTCACGATCCTTCAGAAGTTTTCTACAAAGAAGGGATTTATGTAGGTTATCGCTATTTTAATACTTTCGGAATTAAATCTTCTTATGAATTTGGTTTCGGTAAATCTTACACCACATTCGAATATTCAGACTTAAAATTAAGTGAGTCAACGTTTGAAGATGAAATTGAAGTAAGCGTAAAAGTGAAAAATACAGGTGAAGTAACCGGTAAAGAAGTCGTACAAGTTTACGTTTCTGCACCAACTAATTTGGCCGATAAACCTTCAGAAGAATTAAGAGCATTTGCAAAAACAAAAGCTTTAAAACCAGGTAAATCTGAAAAATTAAAGTTTACTTTAAAAGCAAAAGACTTAGCTTCATTTATCGATGAACAAAGTGCTTGGATTACAGAAAAAGGAACGTATACCGTTAAAATCGGAGCTTCTTCTCTTGATATTCAGCTTACAGACGATTTTTCTGTAGCCAAAGATATTACTGTAGAGAAAGTAAATAATGTATTTGATTTAGATGCTAAGATGGAAACTCTAAAAAACTAATTTTAAAGTGTTTCATTCAACAAAAAAGCCTTATCGAAATGATAAGGCTTTTTTTATTCTATTATAGAATGAAATCAGCAATTATTTTTTAGGATCGCCAATTGTTTTATCCATAGCTTCGGTCTCCATATTTGCGGCATCATCGATGGTCATTTCTGTAATAAACTCTTCTTTAGGAGTACGTACTTTCTTCATATTTACCAGCCAATCGTTTTCATTTTCACGATAACCTAAAGGCAATAACAACGTACTTTTATAACCAGAACCTTTTAATTTTAAAAGCTCATCTAATTTTTCAGGTAGAAAACCTTCCATAGGCGTGGCATCAACTTTTTGCTCTGCAGCAGCAGCAATTGCCATCGAAAATGAAATATAACTTTGTTTAGAGGCGTGATGCACGTGCCATTCTTCACTTAATTGAGAATACATTCCCCAAAGATTATTTTTATAATCATCCATGGTGCTGTGAGGCAAATCACGCTCATCCATTGTATAATTAAATACTTCGGTGATGCGCTCTTCGGTATATTTATCCCAAGCAGCAAAAACCAATAAATGCGAACAATCGATAATCTGGTTTTGGTTCCATGCTAGATCTTTGATCTTAGTTAACAAAGCTTCATCAGAGATCACGATAATTTTATAAGGCTGTAAACCCGATGAAGAAGGAGCTAAACGAGCCGCTTCTAAAATGTAATCTAATTTATCTTGCGGCACTTTTTTGCCGTTCATTTTTTTGGTAGCGTAACGCCACTGTAAATCATTAAGTAAACTCATATTTCAAAAAATTTTTTACAAAGTTAAGGAGTACTGCTTTAGTTGAGTAACTTTGTGACAAAAAGTAATAGTGACATTCGGGTAACCACAATATTTATGGAGGTAGTAGAAAAAAAATCGGCGTTAATCACTTGTTCAGAAAAAATTAGAGCCATACACGACACGATGGATGTGTTAAGCGGTAAATGGAAGGTTTCTATAATTGCTTGTTTATGTTTCCAACCCATGCGTTATTCTGAAATCTTAAGAGAAGTTGAAGGAATATCGGGTAAAATGCTAAGTCGTGAATTAAAAGATCTAGAAATGAATAACCTTATTCATCGTAAAGTTTTAGACACAAAACCGGTAAGCGTAAGTTATGAAATTTCTGAATACGGAAGATCATTAAAAGAGCTTACCAATGTCATTGCCGACTGGGGAATAAACCATCGAAAAGAAATGATCAAAGAGTTTTAATTATCCTAATTCTTTAATCACTTTACACGGATTTCCTGCGGCCATCACGTTGGCGGGAATATCTTTTGTCACCACACTGCCGGCACCGATAACGCTTTTATCTCCAATTTTTACACCGGGGCAAATGGTTACATTACCACCAATCCATACATTTTTACCAATATATATAGGTTTACCTTTTTCTATATGTGTGGCTCGCTTTTCTGCATTAATGGGATGCACTGCAGTATAAATTTGCACATTTGGACCAAACATAGTTTGTTCGCCAATTTCTATCACGGCTAGATCTAAAAGTGTACAATTAAAATTGAAAAATACACCTTTCCCTGTTCTAATATTATAACCATAATCACAGTAAAATGGAGGTTGAATAAAAGTCGCTTTATGGGAATTAGGTAATAACTTTCGGGTAATTTCTTTTTGCTGCTGAAGATTTTCCGGTGGGTTATGATTGAGCTCGTGCAATAGTTTTCTGGCAGCTAAACGCTCTTCACTTAATTCTTTATCTAGCGGATTAAAATATGCTCCTGCCAGCATTTTTTCTTTTTCTGTTTTCATTCGTTAGTTGAGGTTTTGCGTTAGGGGTTGAGGCTTTGTTGGAGCTCTTTTCAAATTCCTGCCTACGCAGGAATTTGAAAAAGCGACTGCCGAAAACCCGACCCGATAGGGGAACGCCCTAAATTTTAAAGATATGGCAAACTATAATTACACAAAAGTGCCACGACAATGGCGAGCCCAAAACTGAGCAATGTACCAATGAGAATGTACTCGGTGAGCTTGCGGTCTTTAGATTCGGTGAGGTCGCTAAATCTGAAAATAGACTTGGCGGCAATTAAAAAGCCAACGCCTTCCCAATGCTGCGACGTAATAAAAACAAATACGAGTAAACGTTCTAAGATCCCGATGTATTTTCCGGCGTTTTCGAGTGATTCGTCTTTTTCGATCTCGGTATTGGGCTTGTAAATAGAAATTAAGGTTTTAATCATAATCGATGCCGGCGTGGTTAAAAAGAAGGCTCCGGTAAGGTAGCACAGCAAAATAGGCGAGAGGTTAAAGTGAATATTCTCCCGCTCGATTAAAAAATATAATCCGAAAATTATACTTAAATGAAATAACTGATCGAGAAAAAATAGCATACGTCGATTTTTTTCATTTTGAAAACTAAGCTTCCAGGCGTCGATGGCCAAATGAGTCACGGCAATAATTAGGGGGACGTACCAAAGTTTTAGATTCCATAGGAAAAGAAAATTCAGCAATAAATGAATCCCGACGTGAAAGTAGAGTTTATTCGAAGCTAATTTTTTGCTTTCTTTTTCTTTTACCCAAGCGTAAGGTTGCAACAGAAAATCGCCCACCAAATGTGCTAAAATAAGTTTGAGCAATAGCATCATAATATCGATTTTATTTTCTGTTGAAAAATTTTATTGAAATCGGTTAACTGACTTAATCCTGCACGTTTCTGGCGTTCACTCACCGTATTTTGTTTGATGCCGATTAATTCTCCCAATTGTTGCTGATTCATTTCCGGATTTTCTAAACTCAATTTAACAATTTCAGCAGAATTTGGCGTCCAATGATCCATCGTTAAAAGCGCTAACTGAAAATAAGTATTCAGTTCTTCGTCGAGTTTTACGTTTCCGGTATTGATGAGTAGATTGGTTTTTTCACGTTTCAATTTTTCAAATACCTCACCCGATCTAATAAAAGCACTTCCGTTAGCTTCAGAAATTGTTGCTGCATCATAACTTTTTTCACCCAGACCGATCGCCATTCTGGCATCGAGTTCTTTCATCGTTTTTAAAGCGGCTTTGATGTACACACATTGCCAAAAAACTTCTAGCGGCGATTTTATTTCTACCTGAAAACTATCACCTCTAAAAATTTCCCAATCTTTTTGCTCTTTACCTAAAACTTGAAGCGTCGCACGCATCTGCTCTAGGTAAGCCTCGGGTAAATTGACCGATTGCGAATTAATTATATCTCCTGTAATTACACTTGTCATATTTCAAATATCGTTTAAAAACACGATAAATGCAAATATCGTTTTTAAAAGCGATAATATAATTTATCGTTTCTAAAGATGATAACACTAAATATCGTTCAAAAAGGCGATAATTTAGCCATTAATTCTTGTAAATTTTAGCTGAAATTAAAAAATGTTAAACCTTAAAACTAGGTCACCAAAGTCACGCTATTTAAATTAGGATGAAGTAAATTTGTAGGAGAACTAAACTTCGCTTTTTCTATGGAAAATCTAGAGGCCGCAAGACTTCAAATGGCAATCACACTCATTTTCCACATTGTATTTGCCTGTATTGGGATGGTGATGCCTTTTTTTATGGTGATCTCGCACTATAAATGGTTAAAAACCCGAAAAGAAATTTACTTAAAACTTACCAAAGCTTGGCAACGTGGCGTAGCAATTTTCTTTGTTACCGGAGCTGTTTCCGGGACTGCACTTTCTTTTGAATTAGGTTTACTCTGGCCGGAGTTTATGAAACACGCCGGACCCATTATCGGGATGCCGTTTTCGTTAGAAGGAGCCGCCTTTTTTGTAGAAGCGATCGCACTTGGTTTTTATTTATATGGTTGGAAAAAGTTACCCGAAAAATTTCATTGGTTTACCGGAGTTATTATCGGAATTTCGGGAGTGATGTCGGGTATTTTGGTCGTTGCCGCTAATGGTTGGATGAATTCACCTTCAGGTTTTACGTACGAAAATGGAGTATTTTCAGATATTAACCCGATAGAAGCAATGTTGAATGGTGCTTGGTTTACGCAAGCTTTACATATGACGCTGGCAGCTTTTGTAGCGACCGGTTTTGCCGTTGCGGGAATTCATGCCTATCAAGTTTATAAAGGAAGAAATGTAGAATTGCACAAAAAAGCATTTCGCATTGCCATCATTTTTGCCGCGGTTGCAGCTTTATTACAACCCATTAGCGGAGATATTTCAGCAAAAGATGTAGCAGAACGACAACCAGCAAAACTTGCTGCTTTAGAAGCACATTACGAAACAGAAAAAGGCGCTCCGCTTTATATTGGCGGAATTGTAGATGAAGAAAAGCAAGAAGTAACTCATAAAATTGAAATCCCAAAAGCACTTTCTTTCTTGGCTTTTGGCGATTTTGATGCGGAAGTAAAAGGCTTGAACGACTTTCCCGAAGATGAACAACCTCCGGTAGCGATCGTTCATTATGCTTTTCAAATTATGGTGGGGATCGGTACATTGTTAGCGATCGTCGGTTTATTTTATCTTTTAAGTTTAAAATGGAAAAAGTGGCAAAACCATCGTAAATTCTGGTTACTATTTACCTTAATGGCGCCTTTAGGATATATTGCTTTAGAAGCCGGTTGGATCGTCACAGAAGTTGGCCGACAACCTTGGATCATCTATCAAGTGATGAAAACCAAAGATGCGGTCACGCCAATGCCGGGAATTTTTTACAGTTTAATTACCTATACCGGGATGTATATTGTACTTACCTGCGTGGTGAGTTGGCTATTGGCAAGACAAATTAAAGTATTGAACCAAAACGAAGCTTAGTATGTTAACCGTAGTTTTATTCTTTCTGTTTTTCTCGTTGTTTCTCTATGTTTTATTAGCAGGAGCAGATTTTGGCGGTGGTATTATCGAATTATTTTCTTCCTCTAAAAATCAAGAGAAGACCAAGCAAACCATTTATCGTGTGATGGGTCCCATTTGGGAAGCCAATCATATTTGGATCATTATTTTAATCGTGATCTTATGGATAGGTTTTCCGCAGTATTTCAACATTTTTGTAGTGTATTTACATATTCCGATTACCTTGATGTTATTGGGAATTACCATTCGTGGTCTAGCCTTTATTTTTAGACATTACGATGCCGTAAAAGGGCGTTCGCAAGGTTCTTATAATGCGTTATTTAAATTAGGAAGTATCTTGAGTCCGCTGTTTTTGGGAGTGATCTTTGGTGGTTTAGTAGGAGGGAACATTAATTTATTTTCGGAAAACCATAACCTTAGTTTTAAAGAAATTTATATCGACGGTTGGTTTAATGTTTTTTCAGTATTGATCGGTGTTTTTTATATCGCGCTTTGTGCATTTATCGCTTCTAATTTTTTAATTGGCGAAGCAGATGATGAAGATGAATTAAATTTATATCGAAAAAAAGCAAGTTATTCTACCATCATTTTAGTTTTCATAGGTTTAGTGATTTTAGCTTATGGTTATTTTAATGAAATTGATTTTGTAATCGATTTTATTGAGAATAAATATTCTATCATTGCTGTAGCGATTTCAGGAATTGTTTTAATTCCATTGTGGAAAATGATTAAACTGAAGCGAAAAGCTTGGGCCAGAATTTTAGCCGGGGTACAAGTTTTATTAGTAGTTTCTGCGGCGATGTTAGCGCATTTTCCAGATGTTATTATTACTTCAACTAAAGAAATAAGTATTTTAGATGGTGTTGCTCCAGATAGTGTGATTCAAGTGTTAGGGATTGCATTACTTATTGGTGGCGCTATTATTTTACCGGGACTTTATCACTTAATGAAGTCTTTTCAACTTATCAAATTATTTAAATAATGATCAAAGAAATTACCCTAATTTCCGGAGCTGTTTTCGGGATTTTAGCCATTGTTTTAGGTGCTTTTGGCGCCCATGCTTTAAAGAAAACTTTTACTGAAGAGCAATTATCAAGTTTTGAAACCGGCGTAAAATACCAAATGTATCACGCCATTCTCCTGTTGGTGATCGGTTTAAATTTTCCGTTGGTAAATACGATCGAACATTTTATGGTATTTTTTGTGATCGCCGGAGTAATTCTCTTTTCGTTTAGTATTTACGGTTTATGTATTTCTTCTAGCAGAGGTAAGAAAATTAAACTTTTAGGTCCGATAACTCCACTCGGCGGACTTTCACTCATCATCGGGTGGATCTTGATGTTGGTCGTTTTCTTAGATTACGGATTTTACTTGGGTGCGTAAGGGATCGAAATGACATCCTTTTTTTGCTTTGATAAATGGCAAAAAAAGATATAATGAAGAGCCCGACCTGTAAGGTTACGCCATAAAAAAAGCTCCGATCAAATTATTTATCGGAGCTTTTTTTATATAAAACCTTAAAAATTATCTACTTAACTCAAGTACCTGAACGCTTTCGTTACCATCGGTAGATTTCCAAACCTGACTTTTAGATTTGTCGCTCACGATGATCCAAGTTTTATTAAGCGCAGATTTATCATTTTTCTTAGCGCTTTTAATCACAATATAATCTTCGTGTAACTCATAAGTAAATTCAGATTTATCTAAGTAGTCATTTTGTAAAACGTTGTAATGAATATCCTTAGTTCCTTTTCCGTTTTTCTTAAAAGTGATCGTCCCGATATTTTGCGAAGTTGTATTTTGACCTTTATCGTTTACCACTTCATATTTATCAATATTCCAGGTGTTTACGATATTTGGCGAACAACTCGCTAAAGAAATAATTGCGACTAAAAGTAAAAGTTTGCTTTTCATAACTAAATTTATTTTTAGACAAAAAAACAACTTTAATTGCTTGTAAACCCTTCGTTTTGCAGAGATTTAACTTTTAATCGTTCAATTCTACCTGTACGCGATATTGCTGTAGATCGTTTTGAAATTCTGCAGACGAGAAATCGATATGATGAAATTCTTCATCACGTTTACGCTTTAATTGCGTACGTTTCATACTCTTTAAAAAGCGGAGCACACTTTTGCGACGCGATAAAATTAAGCCGGGAACCTTCATACTATTTCCGCTTTTATCTTTGGCAACCATCGTAATGTAAGACGAGTTACAATGTTTACTTTCGCCGGTTTGTATATTTTCTGCTTCCACACGAATCCCGATCACCATCGAGCTGGTTCCCACATAATTTACCGAAGCCTTCATCGTTACCAACTCGCCAATTTCAATAGGTCTTAAAAAATCGACCGTATCGACGCTAGCCGTTACACAATATTGCCCGCTATGTTTTGAAGCACAAGCAAACGCGATTTGATCTAATAACGATAAAATATAACCTCCGTGAATTTTTCCGTTGAAATTAGAATGGGAGGGAAGCATCAATTCAGAAATGACCACTTCAGATTCAGAAACGTGTTTAAATTCTTTACTCATAAATTAGTTTTAGTTGGTTTTGGGCGCAACCCTAGCGGGTCGGGCTTTTCGCTATATCTTTTTTTGCCATTTGCGAAAGCAAAAAAAGGATGCCGCTGCAATCCCTTGCGCAAGGTAAAAATAGAAGTTTGAAAGCTGAAATAAGAAAAATCTAGATAGAAAATTAAAATCGTATCATCAAGATTTCATTGGTCGCACTGAGCTTGTCGAAGTGTAAATCTTTAATCTGGAACAAAAATCTATAAAATTAGTTTTCCGTTAGAATAGAATGCAATTTTTTACATTCTACATTCTACATTCTACATTCTAAAACCTACAAGCGATTCGCTACCTCCTAAAATGCGGTGATTGAGAAAGTTCAACATCGGTCACAAAATACTTGGTATCGCCCCAAAAAATAAAAGTTCCAAAACGTTCGATGTAAGTAAGTTTCACGTATTCACCTTGGTATTCTTTTAATTTTTCGATCACTTCATCATCTTGGTCTAATACCGAAAAACTAAAAATCTGAGCACCGCTAATTCCTTGGCTTATTTGTCCTTCCCAGGTTTTTACCATCACACCACGATTACTAAATTTTATCAATTCTCCTGCGCGAGTTCCTTCACTATAAGGCACAAAATAGATAAATGCATAATAGGCGATGGCAATCGCTGCAATACCTAATAAAACGTAAGCTAATATTTTTTTCATGAGTCAATTTCGTTAATAGATTGGTCGATTAATTTCGGGTCTATTTGTTTACTGGCTTTGGCGCCAAGTTGTTTTAATTTTTCTACGCGTCTTACCAAATTTCCTTTTCCGGTAAGCTTTTTCATCGCTTTATCGTAACTATTTTGCACGGTGCCAATTTGATTGCCCACTTTTTTAAATTCTTCGGTCAGATTCACAAACGAATCATATAAAGCGCCGGCCTGGGTAGCAATTTCAATAGCGTTTTGTTTTTGCTTTTCATTTTGCCACATACTATCGATGGTTTTTAAAACCGCTAATAAAGTGGTTGGCGTTACCAAAATAATATTTTTATCGAAAGCATCGCCGTAAAGTTGCGGATATTCGTTAGAAGCCACTGCAAAAGCCGCTTCAATCGGAATAAATAACAATACAAAATCGGGACTTTCCATATCGTATAACTGATGGTAATTTTTCTTACTCAACTCTTCCACACGATTTTTAACCGCAATAACATGATTTTTAAGATGAAGTGGTTTCTTAGTTTCTTCCGTTTCGTTTACATAACGTTCGTAAGCATTGAGCGAAACTTTTGAGTCGATAATCATTTTCTTATCGCCCGGAAGTTCAATAATTACATCGGGCATCACACGTTTGCCTTCTTCTGTTCTAAAATTTTGCTGAACAAAATACTCACTATTTTTCTGCAAACCGCTACGTTCTAACACGCGTTCTAAAACCATTTCACCCCAATTTCCCTGCATTTTGGTATCGCCTTTTAAAGCTTTGGTGAGGTTGGTCGCTTCTTCGCTGATTTTTAGATTTTGTTCGTTTAAAAATTGTAGCTGTTTACTTAATTCGGCATTGATTTTTACCGAATTCATACTGTTTTTCTCTACTTTTTCTTCAAAAACTTTAATTTTTTCTTGAAGCGGATTTAAAATATGCTGAATATTCTCTTTATTCTGATTCGAGAATTTTTCTGAATTCTGATCGAAAATTTTATGTGCTAAATTCTCAAACTCTTTCTGAAGCTTTTCCTGCAACTGTTCAACTTCTTGTTTTTGCTCTTGGTTGCGTTGCTGAAGGTTTTCAAACTCTACATTTTTCCGCGTGAGTTCGTCTTTAAAAAAGTCTTTTTCATTCCGAAGAGAATCGCGTTCAGTTTTTACTTCTTGTAGATTTTTTTCTGAAGTTTCCCATTGAAGTTGGTAACTCGAAACTTCACTTTCTAAGCTTTTTTGTAGCGATTGTTGCTTTAATTTCCCAAGTCTTTTTCCAATAAAAATCCCGATGAAAAGCATCACTACTGCAATGACTCCAAAAATGATGTATTCTGTCATAAAAGCCTTTTTTCAAATGTACATAAAATTAGTTCAGCATAGGAGAGATTTATTCTAACGAACTTATAGTTCGCTGCGTCATTCCGTGCTTGACACGGAATCTCATACACGTTTTAAAATCAACAATTAGTATGCGATCCTTAAATCGAAGATTCAACGCAGTTAATCAACACTTCGACAAGCTCAGTGTGACATTCGGAAAGTTTCAAAATTAATGTTCTATAAAACCCTAAAACTTTTACTGGCAGCGTCAAATTCAACCAAATCTTTCGGGAAAAGTTCTTGGAGCAGATTACTTTTAATTAATTCCTCCGGAGTTTTTTGAATAATTTTCCCTTGATTCACTAGAATAATTTGATCACATAATTGTAACGCCAGATTAATTTCGTGCGTAGCAAACACAATTGCTTTTTTGGTTTTTCGGGTAAGTCTCTTCAAAAGTTGAAGCACAAAAATTTTATGATATAAATCTAAATGTGTCGTAGGTTCATCTAAAAAAATAAGCGGAGTTTCTTGCGCAATGGCTCTGGCTAGAAATACTTTTTGTAACTGTCCGTCGCTTAAACTTCCGCATTTGCGTTGCGATTTATCAGTTATTTCTAATAATTCTAAAGCTTGTTGAACCGCTTTTTTATCTTCCGAAGATAATTGTCCTAACCAATTGGTATAAGGTTGTCTTCCTAGAGCAACTAATTCTTCGACCGAAAGATTTTGGGAGAAATGTGTTTCGGTAAGTACAATGCTAATCAGTTCAGAAAGTTCTTGAACGGCAATGTCTTTTAGACTTTTCTGCTGAATCGAAACTTTCCCCGAAAGCGGATCTAAATTGCCGGTCAAAGTTTTTAGAAGTGTCGATTTTCCTGAACCATTAATTCCAATGACAGCCACCAATTCAGCAGCATTTATTTCAACTGAAATTTCTTCAGCCACAATTTTATCGGCATAACCAATAGCGAGTTCTTGTGCTTGAAGAATAGGTTTTATTTCAGTTTCTTTTATCATATCATCTTTTTAAAAGTTCCTTTTCTAATTAAGGAAAGGTGCCAAAGGCGGAAAGGTTTAAAAATACAATTTCTTTTTTCTCACCAATAACCAAATTACTACCGGAGCGCCGATTAAAGAGGTAATCGCGTTGATAGGCAAGGTAAGATTACTTCCCGGTAATTGCGCAATACTGTCGCAAATAAGCATTAAAATTGCTCCGCCTAAAGCGACCGCCGGAAACAACACTAAATGATTACTCTTGGTAATGACCTGTCGAACCAAATGCGGAACCGCCAAACCAATAAAAGCGATCGGTCCGGCAAAAGCAGTGATGCTTCCGGCCAATAATCCGGTAGCGAGAATCACCAAAATTCGATTTTGTTTTAAATTGGTTCCTAAACTTTTGGCATATTTTTCACCTAAAAGAAGTGCGTTTAAGTTTTTGATACAGAAAATTGAAATTATAACTCCCGCTAACCAAAAAATAGCGAGAATGAAAACTTCTTGCCAAGCTAAATTACCTAAGCTGCCAAACGACCAAAAAATATATTTCTGTAAAGATTCTGACGGGCTAAAATAGGAGAGTACACTTACTACGGCAGATGTTAGACTCGCAAACATAAGTCCGATAATTAGTAGTGCCATCGTGTCTTTTACTCGAAATGAAGTTGCTAAAACTGCCAGTAAAACCAAAACGCTACCTAAACTTGCAGCAATTACCAAGGTAAATTTCGAGAGAAATAAAGTCGAGAAAACACCACCAAAAACTGCTCCGCCTAAAATGACGATCGCAACGCCTAAACTTGCGCCGCTACTTAAACCTAATACATAAGGTCCCGCTAACGGATTGCGAAATAAAGTTTGCATTAACAATCCGCTTAAGGCCAAACCAGAACCTACTAAAACAGCGGTTATGGCTTTTGGTAAACGATAATCGAGAATTATGTATCGCCAAGTTTCTTTTTCAACTTCCGCATTAAAAAAACTTGCTAGAATATCTTTTAATGGGATCGTCACTGAACCTAAACTAATATTGAGCATTAGTAAAACCAGCAGTAGCAGTAAACCACTTAAAAGATATAGCGATGTTTTTTGCATTTAGCGAAGGTAAATATTTTAGAATTTATTGTTTATAAATCGTAATAATTTTGAATTTGGTCATACGGAGTTAATCAAGTTCAGGGTGACAAAGAACTTACTCCAAAGCTTTAAAAAAAGTGGTTTCGTAATTGGTTAGTAATTCCGGATGAAAGATTTTAATGAGATCTTTTAAAACAAGATCTGGGCGCTGCGGAGCTAATTCGTAATACAAAACACCACCGGTTTCTCCTTTAACACCGGCAAAACTGTAAATTTTTTGTTGCTGAAAAGCGTTGAATTCTTGGTAATGTTCAGAAGCATTTTGCATTTGCTCGTAACTGGTAAAACTTCCCGGAGCGATCCAAAAATCGGCATTTTGAGCTTTATCAAGCACACTTTCAAAAGCGGTAGAAATACTACCATTTCCAGTGGTTTCAGCGTAAAGATAATTGGCTTTCGCATCTTTTATAAATTGTGCTTGCCAAGAATTTCCGTAAGGTAAATACCAAACATCTTTGTACATCGATCCTGCTAAAACGCTAGGTTGGTTTTCGGCTTGTTGCGCTAATTTTTTAGCGGAAAGATATTCTTCTTCAATCTCATTAAAAATTTCTTCAGCTTTTTGTTCTTGGTTATAAAATGCTCCAAAAAATTTGATCCATTCCGCTTTTCCTAGCGGATCTGTTTCTGTCCAATCGCCATTGTAAACCACCGGAATTCCACTTTTGTTAACGGTTTCGAAAGTTTTATTTCCACCTTCAACAGCAAAACCGATCACTACATCAGGATTTAGATTCAGCAACACTTCCGTATTGATATGCTCATTTTCGCCGATTTCTTCCACTTTTCCATTGTTGATCAAAGCTCTGGTTTTTTCAGAAGAAATATAATCGAGATGCGGAAAACCAATTAAGGTGTTTTCTTGTCCTAAACTCTCTAAAGATGGGATGTGCGTGGTCGAAGTCACCACAATTTTTTTGATAGGAATCGTTACTTTTTGATCGAATTGAAGTGTATCGGGAAGTGTTACATTTTTTTTAGCCAACACATAGGTAAATTCTTTTTCAGCTTTTGGCCAAGGAGAATTCACTTTTACAATTTTAAAGTCTTCAAAATTGGTGATGCTAAAACCTTCTGCGTAAGAGATTTCAACAGTTTCAGCCTTAGCATGAGTTGAAGTTTTAGAAGAGGTGTTTTTCGGTTGTTCTTTACAATTAAACAGTAAAATTAATGCGAAAAGGAAGCCTATTTTTTTCATTGGTCTAAAAATTGGTTTTCGCACACAAAAGTAAGATTATTTCAATTTAAGTTAGAAAATGCTGAAGAAATGTTTATTTTCGCAGCGAAATTGGTTGATTGCTGAAAATATTTCAGTCCTCATTAAAAGGGAATCAGGTGATTCTTTAGGAAAAAACCTGAGCTGTTCCCGCAACTGTAAGCTTCGTCTGAAAAGATGCTTGTGGTAAAACTTCAAAAAATCCACTGTCGAAAGATGGGAAGGAAGACCACAAGACGCGAGCCAGGAGACCTGCCAGTTTGTAACTAAAATCTAAAGACTTTCGGGTAAAAGGTCTCTGATGAATGAAACATTTTATACGCTACATTTTATTTTTCGGGGTGTTAAACTCGGCATTCTCCCAAACAGATTCGATTACTGTGTTGGAAGAAGTTTTGGTGATCCCGACGAAGTTGAAAGAATTTTCAACCGGACAAACTTTGACAAGTTTGCAAGATTCGTTGTTGCTTCAAAACAAGCCTTCGTTAATTTCTGCCTTAAATTTTAATACGCCCATCTATTTTAAAGAAAATGGTTTGGGAATGGTGGCTTCGCCGTCTTTTAGAGGAACCAATGCTTCACAAACCGCCGTGTTATGGAACGGAATTAACATAAATTCTCGTTTTAACGGGCAAACCGATTTTAATACAATAAATACCGGAAGTTACGATGCGATCAATATTCGTGGCGGTGGCGGAAGTGTGATCTACGGTACCGGAGCCATTGGTGGAACGGTGCATTTGTCGAATAATATTGAATTTGAAAAACAGTTTAAAAATCGTATTTATTTAAGTTATGGCAGTTTTAATACTTACGATGCGCGCTATCAATTAACTGCAGCCGAGAAAAATTGGAGCACCAAAATCTCTTTCAGTAGAAATCAATCAGACAACGATTTTGAGTATATCGATACTGATCGAAAAAACTTAAATGGAGACTTTTATAACAACAGTTTAAATGCAGTTTTCGGTTATCAATTTCATAAAAATAACACGTTGAAATTTTACAGCGAAGTGTTTGAAAGCGAACGCCATTTTTCACTCATTCGACCTTCGGAAAATAGAACGAAATATGAAGACGTAAGTCTGAAAAACTTGTTGGAGTGGGAAGTAAGCGGCGAAAAAATCACTTCAATCGCTCGGGTAGCTTATTTAAAAGAAGAATATAAATATTTCCCAAACATTGAAACTGAATCCTTCACTTTTGGCGAAGCAAATACAGTGATCGGGAAATATGATTTTAGTTATCAATTTTCAAAAAAAATAAAACTAAATGCCATTCTTTCGCACGAATATACCGATGGCGAAGGTTCGAGTATTCCGCAGAATGAGCGTAATATTTCTTCCGGAGCTTTATTGTTGAAGCATTTGGTGAATGAGAAATGGGCATATGAAATCGCTGCCAGAAAAGAGTTGACGAACGATTATGAAAGTCCGTCATTATTTAGTTTTGGTACCGGTTACAGCTTTACCGATTTCTACAAATTAAAGCTGAATGTCTCTAAAAATTTTAGAATTCCAACTTATAACGATCTGTATTGGGCGACTGGCGGAAATCCCGATCTAGCTGCAGAAGAAGCGATGCAATATGAATTAGGTAATGAAATTCAATTCAGTAATTTTAAAATGACGCTGACCGGTTACTACAACGATATTCAGCAAATGATCAATTGGGTTCCCGGGAATAACGGTTATTGGACACCCAGAAATATTGATGAAGTAGCAACTTACGGTGCAGAATTTCTACTGAATTATAAAAAGCAATTCGGTCGTCATCTTTTGGCTGTAAATGGGACTTATGCCTATACCGTTTCAGAAAATAAAATTACCGAAAAACAATTGATTTACGTGCCTTACCATAAAGCGACAGGATCTATTTATTATGCATTTCAAGATCTATTTATCGAAACGCAAGCTTTGTATAACGGAGAAGTTTTTACGAGAAGTGACAACAATCCGCGCTATAATTTAGACGCTTATTGGCTGTGGAATGCCGGTTTAGGCTATCATATCTCTAAAAATTTTACACTTGGCGGAAAAGTGAGAAACCTGCTTAATAGCGATTATCAAAATGTAGAAGACCGGCGAATGCCCGGAACTAATTATACTATTTATTTAACCCTTAATTTTTAAAACATGAAACTAACCAAATTTTTAATGGGAGCCTTTATTGGTTCAATTTTATTAAGCGCTTGTAGCGATGATGATGATTTTACAGGAGAAATTGATGAACCTCTAGGAACTTATGACAACGGATTTTTTGTACTCAATGAAGGTAGCCAAACAGCTGGAACAGTTACTTACGTAAGCCAAGATTTACAAACCAGCGAGCAAGCTATTTATCAATTTGTAAATGAAGGTGACGATTTAGGTAATTATGTACAATCTATATTTTTTAATGACGATTTAGCGTATATCATTTCTAATGGTTCAAATTTAATTACCGTAGTAAATCGTTATACGTTTGAACTCGTAGGAAAAGTAGATAGTGGTTTAAATATTCCTTATTATGGAGTAGTTTATAATGGAAAAGCCTATGTAACGAATTTAGCTGATTTTTCGACTGGCGATGACGATTATTTGGCAGTAATCGATTTAGAAACTCTTCAAGTCGAGGAAACTGTAATAATAGGTAATTATGCAGATACTTTAATAGAAGAAGATGGATTGATTTATATTGAAAATTCGAATTACAGTATCGATAACGGAGGGATCTCTATTTTTAATCCAACTACCAATACAGTAGAAAATACTATTGAAACTTATGCTGAATCTGAAGAAGTAACAAGTACGTTAAATTCTATTGAAATTGAAGACGACTTTATTTATGCACTTAGTGCAGATCGTTTGGAGAAATTTAATCTGAATACCCTTACATTAGAAAGTACAATATTGCTTAGTTACGAAGGAGGTTCTGCGGCAAATCTAGATATTGAAGACGATCAAATTTACTTTACGGTAGGAACTTCGGTTTACCGTATGGGAATTAATGCTGAAGAAGCTCCGGAAGAGGCAGTTTTAACCTATAATTCTAATTCTGCTTATGGAGTTATGTACGGTTTTGAGGTTGAAGATAACCGTATTTATATTGCCGATGGTGGCGATTTTGGATCAGATAGTTTTGTAGAAGTTTATGACCTTCAAGGGAATCTATTAAATAATATTACCGTAGGAGTGGGTCCTAATGGTTTTTATTTTAATGACTAATACTTTGAAGTAAATAGGTGCTTTTGAGTTAAGCACAAAAAAACTCCCGATGATAAATCGGGAGTTTTGTATTTTATAAGGTATTTAAAAATTATTCAACAGTTTCAACATACATACGCTGAAAGTTAGGCTGATTCATATCGCTTTCACCAATAAGTTCAACCTCTGTAAAACTAGATTGTGGTGGAGCCATTCTTCCGAAGCTTACATCGTTTAAAGCCGCGGCAAATAAGGTTTCATTTGGGTTTCCTAATTCTCCTAAATTAGCAAAATCTTCTTCAGCTTGAATTGTAGGGATCAATCCGTCATCATAATCTGTAAAACCATTGGCATTCACCGATTTTAAAATTAAAGGTTGCATCGCGTAACGGTGATTAATATTGGCTCCTGAGCGTGAGAAATCTGGAGAATCGTAAAGGGTTACCGAACCTTGGTATTTTCCGGTAGTTGCAGTTCCTACCTGAACTACTTCAATATAAGGTCTTAAAGAGGCGATTAATAATTCACTTGCCGATGCGGTACTTTGCGTGGTAAGTACATAAACTTTATTTAGGTTTAGACTATTAATACCGGCGCCGGTACTAATTTCATTATTAAATAAACGTTCTTGATCTTCAAAAAGTTCGTTATAAACCTGCGTAGAAAAAAGTTGACCGTCAAACTGACCGGTAATCATACTTGCCAAATCGTTACTGGTTTCGATACTTCCGCCACCATTGTAGCGTAAATCAACCACTAAATCGGTGATATTTTCAGCTTGAAATTGTGAAAATGCATTATTCAGGTCATTATCAAAATTACGGTTAAACGCGTTGTACATTAAATAACCAACTTTTTGATTGTTTTCTAACTCGATGGTATTTACAATATGTACCGGGTTTTCGGTGTATTCTTGTTTGGTTAACGTGATGGTTTCTTCTAGTGGTGTTAATGTTCCTGCTTCAAAATTCGCCAAACCTATCGTATAGGTATTTGGAGCTAATAATTCACGAAAATTATCTACACTTAATGCTGTGCCGTCTATTCTGTTAAAGATCATTCCTCTGGTAACACCTTCGCTTTCTGCAGAAGTATTTGGTAAAACGTAACGTACATAACCAAAAACATCATTGGTGTTGCTTATGCTTACGAGTCCGTATTCCATTCCATTATTCAGCGTAATTCCATCTAAATTATTTTCTAATACGCGATAATCAGAATAAATCACACTAAAACGATCATCGGGAGAAAGTAAAGCTTCAAAGAAATTTTCTGGTGTTGAGTAATTATTTTTAAATTGAGTAACAGCTTCTTCACTAATGTCTTCTGCTAGTATAGGAATATCTCCTTTATAGAGGTAGAAAATATCTAATCCGCGATATATAAAGTCTTTTATATCATCTACAGAAGCGGGGTTTATATTATCATCTTGATCTTCAAAACAAGAAGTTAAAAGACTCACAGAGAATACCAGTAGGAATAAATGGGTAATTTTATTTTTCATCATTGCAATTTAAAAGTATAACTCTAAAATAATCACAATATTATAAATTGAAAATATATTGTAACAAAATTTAAACCCGTTCGTCACCATAGTGTAGAGCGAAAGCAAAAAGAAATGAACCAACAAGAATTTTTAGTTTTTATAGAACCCATTAAAGATAAGATGTACAGACTTTCGGTACGCTTGTTGGTTTCTAAAGAAGCAGCGCAAGATGCGGTTCAAGAAGTATTTGTAAAACTATGGAACAAAAGAGACACTTTAAAAAAATACGATAATGCACACGCTTTCGCGATGACGGTGACTAAAAATCATTGTCTCGATCAATTAAAACTGAAGAAAAATAATAACCTGAGAATTGTTCATAGTAATTATGAAGATGAAAGTAAATCACTTCAAAAACAATTAGAAGCAAAAAACGAATTAGAAATTGTTACTGAAATTATTAAAGATCTATCAGAACAGGAACAAACCTTAATTCAGCTTCGAGATATTGAGCAATTAGAATATGAAGAGATTATAGAAATTACCGGGATGAAGCCTACCGCTATAAGAGTAGCTTTATCTCGTGCCAGAAAAAAAATTAGAAAAGAAATTATTAAAAAACATCGCTATGGAACTGTCTAACATCAAAACCCTACTCGATAAATATCTAGAGGCAGAAACTACGCTAGCTGAAGAAAAAGTTTTAGAAACTTACTTTCTTTCAGATCACGTAACTCCAGAATTGCAAGAGTACATTCCGTTATTCAACTTTTTTGAAAACGAACGAAGCCTCGAAACTTCAGAAGAAATAGAATTTAAAATGCCTTTTGAAGTTGAAGAAAAACGATCTAACCGATCATTAATTTATAAATGGTCTGGTATTGCGGCAAGTGTAGCCATTTTAGTTTCGGTTTTTATATTCAGCCAACAACAAAAAAATACCGTTAGCAATCAAGCACCGGTAGAATATGAACTCGCGATGCAAAACACGCAAGACTTACTGTTAATGATGACCGATGCGGTTTCTAACGGTAAAAAGCAGTTAACCTATTTAAAAGAAATCAATCAAACCAAAAATCAATTAATAAACAAATAGTCCTATGAAAAAGTTAGTATTAATTATTGCATTAAGTGTATTCCCGTTTTTAAGTCAAGCGCAGTCGTTTAGCAATTATGCAGATATGAAAGGTGTAAGCTCGATGGTAATGACCAGCGAGATGTTTAAACTTCTAGCCGATATCGATTTTGAAAGTACCGATCCAGAAGTAAAACGTTACATTCAGCTTATTGAAAACCTAGAAGACATTAAAATCTTAACCACGCAAGATGCGACGATCGCCAAAAAGATGGAAACCGACGTTAATTCTTATTTAAGTTCAGCTTCAATGAGTAAACTTATGAGTTTTAAAGATGATGGTAAAGAAGTGAACTTTTACTCTAAACCAGGTAGTAAAAAAGGAGCGGTAAGTCAACTTTTTATGTTCTTAAAAGGAATGGAAGAAGGTGAACCAATTACCGTAATTATGTCGATCACCGGAGATATCGACCTAAAAGAAGTGTCTAAACTGGCGCAAGATTTAGAAGTTCCCGGTGCAGACCAATTAGAAAAAGTAAACGAAAAATAAAAAATTGCTATGAAAAAGATAAATCAAATTTTGTTACTTGTTATCGCAGTGTTTGCGGTCGCTTGTAGCGGTGAGCCTTCACTACAAAAATATTATGTAGAAAATCAAGAAAACGAGAATTTTGTAGTTCTAGATGTTCCTTCGAGTTTATTTTTAGGAGATAATTCTGACCTTTCCGAAGAAGATCAAAAAGTGATTCGATCCATAAGAAAAGCCAATGTGTTAGTCTTGCCGGTAAACAATAACAATCAAGATGTTTATCAAGAAGAAAAAGCCACAATGGAAACTATTCTGAAAGATGAAAAATACAAAGTCTTGATGCGTTTCGATTCTTCTGGCAGAAATGTAAAAGTGATGTATTTAGGAGAACAAGATGCCATCGACGAAGTAATTGTTTATGCTAACGACAATACCAAAGGTTTTGCAGTAGCTCGATTATTAGGCGACGATATGAATTTTGCTGCCGTTATGAAGTTGATGCAATCTGCTGCAAAAGGCGATGTCGATGTGAATTTAGATGTTTTAGGAGGTTTTGGTAAAGAACTAAACGAAAAGTCTAAGAAAACAAAAGATAGTATCGAAGTAAAAGTAGAAATGTAGGATTCCATATAAAAATTCATCAATCAATCAATTCACCGGATTTTATTTAAATCCGGTTTTTTTATGCCCAAGCTTAACTTTTCTTTAAACCTCAAACGAATACGTTTTCTTTACCTTTATTAGAAAACTATATTCCAATGAAATTTTTTATAAATAATCCTCAACAAGTCGTAGATGAAGGGATTGAAGGTTTACTCACCGATCCTAATCTTACCAAACTAGATAACTTTCCAGAAGTTCGAGTCGTTCTTCGTAAAAACATCGATAAAAATAAAGTCGCTGTCATTTCTGGTGGAGGCTCAGGTCACGAGCCCGCACACGCCGGTTTTGTAGGCGAAGGAATGTTAACTGCTGCCGTTTGCGGCGATATTTTTGCATCACCTTCTGTCGATGCAGTTTTGTCTGCCATTGTTGCCACGACGGGAGAAAAAGGTTGTCTGCTCATTATTAAAAATTATACCGGCGACCGACTCAATTTTGGTCTGGCCGCAGAACAAGCTCGCGATATGGGTTACAAAGTTGAAACCGTTATTGTAGGCGACGATATTGCGTTAGGTGAAGATGTTGAGCAGCGTGGATTAGCAGGAACTTTATTTGTTCACAAAGCTGCCGGCTATTTAGCCGAAGAAGGTAAAAGTTTAGCTGAAGTTAGTAAAATGGCGAAAAAAGTTGCTGAGCAAACTTTTTCTATCGGACTTTCCTTAGAAGAAGGACAAAAGTTTCAAAATCCTGAAAGTTCTCGTTTAGATCAATCGGAAGCTGAACTCGGTTTAGGTATTCACGGTGAACCCGGCGTAGAAACCATTTCGATGGATAATGCAGAAAGTCTAATGCAAAAAGCAATTCAGAAATTAAAAGAATATCTTCCTGCTGAAGAAAAAGAATATGCCTTGATGCTGAATAACCTCGGAAGTGTTACTCCGTTAGAAATGAATATTTTACTCTACGCATTTCAAAAATCAGAGCTGGTAGAACGAGTGAAGTTAATTGTGGGTCCTTCACAATTGATGACTTCCTTAAATATGAATGGTTTTTCAATTTCGATGTTAGTCATAGATGAAGAAATTAAAAAAGCCTTAACTGCAGAAGCAACACCCGTTTCTTGGTTTATTAGAGAATTTGGTAAAATAAGTTCAGTTGAAAGTCCGCAATTACCGGAGACACTTCCATTTGAAGCTTCTTCAAATTCAGCAAAAGAAAAATCATTGCAAAAAATTACCAAAGAATTAATCAGTTTAGAAAAAGAACTCAATGCCATTGATGAAAAAGTTGGTGATGGCGATGCAGGTTCAACATTTGCTACAGGAGCGAAGAAA
>ENA-ORDG01000229-ORDG01000229.1-marine-metagenome-genome-assembly--contig:-NODE-229-length-25625-cov-3.812275_pt1 | contig 25625 bp, 14 predicted proteins | sample MGYA00248629_ERZ508524 | MGnify/ENA primary metagenome ERZ508524 (study PRJEB26194, sample SAMN05421901) | marine metagenome | isolation source: East of Rio de Janeiro, Brazil, South Atlantic Ocean...
TCAATTCTATTTAACCTTGCATCTTGTAAAGAAGCTGGTTGCATAATTTTTGCTCCTAACGATGCCATTTCTAGCATTTCTTCATAAGAAATAACTTTTATTTTTTTTGCCTTTTTTAAAGTATTTGGATCAGCTGTATAAACACCATCAACATCTGTATAGATTATACATTTTTGTGCCTTAAAAAATTTTGCACACATAATTGCACTTGCATCAGACCCACCTCTTCCCAAAGTAGTTATTCTTTTATTTAGATTAATTCCTTGAAAACCAGTAACTATTGGAATGCCTCCGGATTGCAAAAATTTATTAATTTTTTTTTTATAGATTTGGCTAATTCTTGATGAACTATGATTGCCTTCGGTTAAAATTGGAACCTGCCAACCCATCCAAGATTGAGACTTATATCCTAGATGATTTAATCTACCTGCGATTAATGCGCAGGACATTTGTTCTCCAGATGAAACAAGAACATCGTACTCAGAAGAAATGAAATTATTACTTATTTTTTTTGATTTTTTTATTAAATCGTTTGTTACTCCTCTCATGGCAGATGAAACGACAATTACTTTATATCTTTTTTTAACATAACTAATAATTATATTAGCTACTTTCTTAATTCTCTCTGTTGTACCTACTGAGGTACCACCAAATTTTAACACAACGATTTTCATGGATAATGATTTTTTATAATAATTAAATTATATTGATAAAATACATCTTAATTGTAATGTCAACTACTGAATGAAAACAAGCACTATAAATAAAACAGAAATTGGTAAGTTCAATAAATTGTCAGCTGAATGGTGGGATCCTGAAGGCAGTTTTAAACCACTTCACAAATTTAATCCGATAAGAATAAAATATATAAGGGATAGCATAATTCAATATTTCAATATTAAATCTAAAAATATACCTCTAAAAAATATCAATATATTGGATATTGGTTGTGGAGGAGGTTTAATTTCAGTACCAATGAAAAGATTGGGTGCAAACGTTGTTGGAATTGATGCTTCTTTAAAAAATATTAAAGTAGCAAAAATTTATTCAAAAAAAAATAACCTCCAAATTAAATACATTTGTTCATCTCCAGAAAAATTAAAAATAAAGAAAAAATTTGATGTATTGCTAATGTTAGAAATCGTCGAACATGTTAATGATATTAATTTGTTTATAAAACAAAGTTCAAAATTTTTAAAAAAAAATGGTTTAATGTTTGTTGCCACTTTAAATAAAACATTAAAATCTTATGTTTTTGCAATTATCGGAGCTGAATATATACTAAATTGGTTGCCTATTGGAACGCATGATTGGGAAAAATTTATGAAACCCAACGAATTGATTAATATTGCAAAAAATTCTAAATTAAATTTAATAGACCTAAACGGAATAAAATTTAATCCATTAAACGATAAATGGAGTTTAAGTAATGATAAATCAGTAAACTATATAGCTAATTTTAAAAAGAATTAATTTTCATTATCATTAAACCAAGGAACCACTTCTGTCTCAATTCCTTCGTCAATAAGCTCAGATATTTCATCGGAAGTAGCATTGCCATAGATTCCTTTTGATTTATTATCTTTGCTATAATGAGATGATCTTGCTTCGCGGGCAAAATTATCTCCAACGTAATTAAAGTTTTTTTTAATAAATTTTTGATATTTTCTAATCTTATTTTTAATTTTAGAAAATTTTTTATCTTTTGAAATTGATACAATTTTGTCTTTCGAACTTAAAACACTTGGCGCCATTAAAGTTTTTTCAACTTCAAGCGAATTACAACTATGGCAATTTAAAAGCTTTAATTTTTTTAAATTACCGACAGCTTGAGGTAAGTAACTTAATTGATTATTATCTAACTCTAATACTTCTAAATTTTCACATTTTCCTACTTCAGGAGGTATCGAGGTTAATAAATTGAGTGATAGATGAAATTGCTTAAGGTTTTCTAATAATTTAATCTCTTGCGGAACTACCGTTATATTATTACTTGATAAATCTAAAATTTGTAACTCCGGAAGTTTTTTGATCTTTTGAGAAATGTAAGTTAGTGAGTTCAACTTTAAATTTAAGATTTTGAGATTTTTAAGCTGAAATATTTCTTCATCCCATTTAGAGATATTGTTCCGCATTAAATTTAAAAATTCTAGATCTTTTAGCTGCTCTAATCTATTTGGAACAAAAAACAAATGCTGATCACGAAGATTAAGTTGCTTAGCTTGCTCGGCTTCAAGAGCTTCTGAAACTGAATAATAAACCGGATTTTCTAAAGGATTGAGACTTTGAGATTGAAGGGTATTCCCTATTATTAAAAATAGGAATAGTGCTAAGATATTTTTTGAAGAGATAGAATTCATCATACCTTCAAAAATAAAGAAGACCGGTAATGTTTTACCGGTCTTCTAATTAAGTTATTGTTACAAAATCTTATTTCATTGTTAAGACTTTGTAATTACCGGTATTACCATCTACCGTAATTTTTACAATTAACATTTGTGTATTTACAATTTCTGAAGAAAGATCTAAAACTATTGGCTGATGATTATTTTTAATAGAAGAAAGATATTTTACCCTTCTTCCTAAAATATCAAATACCTCAACACTAATCTCATTACCGTCTTGTATAGAAATATTCAAATCTCCTTTAGTTGGATTAGGATATATAGAGATCTTACCTTTTAAAGCTTCATCTACATTTAAGGATTGTACTTCAATATAATCAGATTTAAGCATTTCACTTTCACCGGCAATATTAGAAGCCTCTAATGTCACATTAAATAAACCTTCAGTATTATAAGTTACTGTTGGGTTTTCTTCGGTAGAAGTGGCTGGTGTTCCTCCTTCAAACGTCCAGTTCCAAGTATCAGGATTGTTTGTACTTAAATCTGTAAATGTAACGGTTTGCCCTTGCTCTATCTGTACTTGATCGGCAACAAAGTCTGTAACCGGTGCTTGTACTCCTAAATTTTCATTTAAAGAGAATACCACAGTAGAAGATGCATTAATAGTAACATCGCTAAATGTTGCGTCTTGTTGCGGACTGTTACTACCACTCGGATGCTGTACAGAAAAGAAACCATATTTGAAATCTGGTGAAAAGGTTAACCCTGTAGGCTCAGAACCATTTGGCATAGAAGCAAATAGCTCTACATTAGGATTAGCTTGTGTGTGATCTGGTCTTACTACCCAAATGTAGTTATTTCCGCCATCCTGTAAAACCCAAAGGTTTCCTTTATCGTCAAAAGCTAGGTTATCGTTACCATAACCCCAAGGTTCTGAGAATGTACCGTTATCAGTTTCGATATCGTAATCCATTCCTCCTAAGAAGGTTTCAAAATTAGTAACCACATTAGAACCATTATCGGTGAAACGATACGTTCTACCTCTACCTTTGGCTGTAAAATAAATTTGCCCGGTCATCGGATGAATTTCACAATCTTCAACTCCATTAAAGTTTGTTCCTCCTAAAGCTGCTGCGTTTACATTTAAGTTATTTCGCTCTGCTTGTGTATCGTTTGGTACTTCAATCCATTCTGCGGTACTTGAAGTTGGCTCATCTCCTACTAATGGTAAGTCTAACTTAAGTACATAAACAGTTCCTGCTGTAAGATCTCCCGGAGTATCCATCACATATTTATAAACACAATGGGTTCCGCCATCTTCTCCGTAATAAGCAGTGGTTGCATCTGGAGAAATCACTACATTTTCGTGATTCATTCTTCCCATTGCCCAAAGCTTTTCTTGACCATTACCATAATCCATTACTTGTGCGGTTTCAGGATCAATCTCTACTAACCAACCTACATCTTGGTAACCATCGTTATTATTATCGTGGTTGTTGGTAGATTCTTCTGCAGTAACCACAGTTCCCCAAGGGGTAATCCCTCCAGAACAGTTTCTAGTTGTGGTCGCTAAAACATCATTATATAAATCTACCGGTTGGCTATAATCTACTTCCCATAAATTATTATCAGTATTCAAGTGAAGATCTACTATAGAAACTCCTCCTGGTGTATTTTCATGATTTACAGACAAATATCCGTTTTCACTACTACCGTCGATTGGAACATACGCCGTAAAATCATTATTACCGGGTACGTTACCAGAACCATCTAAATAAGCATCACCTTGTTTGAAAATAAGCTGAAATCTGTGTTCTTGAGGAATAATTAAGTTGGGTGTTTGCCCTGTTGGCATGATAGACGTAAAACAACCAATATGTGGCTCATCACAATCAAAATCAATCACTTCAACATTTTTAATATACATATCAAAACGCATATCTGAACTTTGACCGTCACGATTGTGAACCTCAACAGCAATCGTATTTATACCTTCTTGAAAAATTGTTTTTGGCACTTGATGGGTTTGATAGTTAATTTCATTAATTCCATCTATGGTAGTAGCTGAATGCGTTAAGTAATCAAAATCACCTTCTGGCATATTATCTCTAAAAACTTCTAGGCCGTTTACATAAACAACTGCACCATCATCTCTTCGAATACCAAATTCAACTAGATCTGTTAATTCTGAAAGTTCAACTTCCATTTCTCTAGCAAAATAAGTTGTAATGTATTTATTACCAGCATCTGGACCGTAAGAAACTTCTGTTATTACCGGATCGCCGTAACCTAAAGTCCCATAACCTCTACCCCAATCGGTATAATCGAATCCGGTTTCATTCCAAAGTTCGTTATCTAAACTTATTCCTGTGTCTAAGTAATACCATTCTGATTGTTTTACCAATGGATAAGCTGATGCTGGAATTGGAGGTAAATTGTAACCTACTTCCATATCGAAACGTAAATCTGAACTTCCTGCTGAACCTTGGTGCAATTCTACCGCGATTACATTTTCACCCACTTGTAATAAGTTTTCGGTTTCTACTTCGTGCCAAATTTCTTCATCGCCACCTCCAAGCGCTTCAGAAGCATAGGTATTGTAATCAATATCACCTTCCGGCATATTTAATCTGAAGGCTTCTTCGCCATTTACATAAACTACCGCTCCATCGTCTTTCATGGTTTTGAATACCAACGAACCGATATCGGTTAAGTCTTCCACTTCAAAACTATGTCTTAGGAAATACGTTGGGTATTTGTTACCGGCATCTGGACCATAATCTAAGGTTGTACTCTCAATACCATCGCCGTAACCTAAAATTGCATTACCGAATGTCCAATCTTCATCGTTATACGAAACGCTTGTCCAATCTTCTGCCCCTAAATCTTCTCCATTATCATTGTACAACCAGATACTTTCTTGTGAAATTGGGAATGTACCCATTGGGTACTCATCAATGTTTTTCCAAGCTAAGTAAACTGCGCTTGAATCAATTTGCATTTCTGGGAAAGAAACAATATTTGCTTCTTTAGTTCCAGTAGCAATAATGTTTATTTCTGAAGCCGGATCGCCTTGTAGTAAATAATAATCGTTAGCTATTAATTCTACTTCATTTAAATTTTCAAATACCTTGGTTAAATCTACTTTTGTACTTGCTTGACTAACAAATAAAGGATCGATTAACCAACGGCTATTTAAATAAAGAGTGTCAGTAGTTGCAGAACCTAAAACAGGTAATATCTCATCCCCTTCTTCTTTACCGATAACTACGTTAGAATTATAATCTTCAATTTCGTTACCAATGTATAAACCGTTACCATTATCATTCATTAAACTCCAATGCCCGGTTACTTGATTTCTAAATGGAGCTTGCACATCTCTAATTGGTCCTGTTGCAGGAATAATTTCTGAATTGTTATATTGAACCTCAACATTTTGAGAACCGCTATTTAAAAGGTAACCAGCGTCTTCTTGATTAAAAGTATAGTTATAAACTAAATCTGTTTCAGTTTCAGAAATCGTTAAATACATACTTTTCTTAATCTCTTCTTGTGTTTTTGCCGTTGTCCAGATTCTAAATTCATCGAACGAAGAATTGGTAGGAGCATTATTTGTGATGTTTCTACCAAATGCTAAATTATTTACACAAGGATGAAATTCGCCTACACTCATACTATCGACTAACTCTCCATTAATGTAGAATTTAAACTCTCCGTTAGGCACAAAAGTTACTGCGGCGTGGTTCCATTCTCCAACATTCCAAACATGGTTAGAGTTTAAAGAGTTCCAACCTGCGTTAGGTCCTTGTCCTGTAATGGTTTGAAGGGTTTGGTTATTTAAAAACTCCATTTCCCAACCAAAATTACCACCACCAAAGTTGGTAAATCCTACTAATTTAGTATTACCACCGGCAGGTGCATCTAAACGCCCCCAAAGCTCAATCGTAAATTCACCTGATAATGCAGCATTAACACCTTCTTTCGGTATTTGAACATCGTGACCATCTTGTAAGTTAAGTGCTCCTCCCTGTAAAGCTATTGCAGCCTCAGTATCTTCAATAAACGCTAAATAATAATTCCCTAAAGTAACATCGACATTATTAAAGTCTACCAAGCCATTTTCTTCTGTTCCTGTAGCAACTACTTCATAATTACTGTTTGGATCGCCTTTTAATAATACATATTCTGCGACTGTAGCATTTACAAATTCTGCATTATCAAAAACTTTTTCTAAATCTACTCGTAGATCTGTTGTTTCTATGTTTAAAGCATTTACGTGCCAACCACCTGATACGTAAGAAGTATCTGCTTGTAAAACTAAAACTTCTGATGCCGTGTTATGACCTATAACTACGTTTTCTGTATAACTAGAAATAACATTCTGTAAATAAAGACCATTGTTATCTTCATTCATAATACTCCAGTTCCCAGTAATTACTGAAGGAAAATCTGGATTAATTTCGCTTACAGGACTTGTGGCTGAAATGATTTGAGCTGAAGTATAAGTGATTTCACCTTCATAAGTTCCCTCGTTTTCTAATACACCATTATCATCTTGATCGAAGTTGAAATTGAACACTAAGTTTTCTTGTGCTCCTTCAACTTTACAATGCATTTGCTCTACAATCTCTTCTTGAGTTTTAACTTTAGTCCAAATTCTAAACTCATCCATAGCGGAATATGTTTGTCCACCGTAATTTAAACTTTTACCTAAAGCAAAATCCCACGTACTGTTACTTGCATAGGTTTCAAAAGTATTAGAGTTTTTAAGTTCTCCGTTTACATAAAGTTTAATTTCATTATTTGGTGAAGCAGTAATTGCAATATGATTCCATTCTCCAATGTTTAAACTTTCACCAGAGTTTATGGCATTCCAACTACCGGTATTCGTACCAAATACTGCCGAAACTGAATTGTTATCTGGCATCTCTAAAGAAAAACCTGTAGTATTATTATTTATACGACCGTGATTAGAAAGTAAAGGATCGTTATTTCCAGGATCTTGAGTAACATTTACCCAAAACTCTATCGTTACATCATTAGCTAAAATAGCTTCTATATCTTCTGAAGGAATATGTACTTGATGACCGCCGGTTAATGAAATAGCTCCTCCTCTACCCGGTACAAAATCTGCTTCTTCCCAAGCTAAGTAATAAACTGCTTCTTCTAAATTGGTATTGAAGAAATTTACATTTTGACCATCAAAACTTCCGTCAGCAACAGTTGTAAAACCATCCTCTGTATTTCCTTTGATTAAGAAATACTGTCCGGCCATATTACTTACTGTTTCAAAATTAGCTCCCAGTGCTTCTTCTAAATTTATTCTAATTTGAGCAAAAGGAGTATTCATAGGATCTATTTTCCAACCACCTGCTAAATACTGAAGTTCTTCTTCGGTTAGATCGATTATAGTCTCAACGATTTGTTTACCTACAATAACATTTTTATTATATGCCGTTATTTGCTCCGGCAAACTTAAGCCTGCATTTAATATGACGTTATTTTGACTCCATTTCCCGGCAACTACGTCTTGATATTCTACTGCTAAATTACTTACCGGTGAAGTTGCAGATGCTAAAGTAGCACCGTCTAAAGCCATCTCATAATTTACGCTTCCTAAACTAGTAACACTTGATGCTTCTTCTTCTGTTTCAGAAAAATCGTAATAGATCGCTAAGTCTTCTTCACTACCGGTAATTGCATAGTGCATATGCTCGTTAATTTCTTCAACAGTAAGCGCTCTTTCCCAAATTTTTAATTCATCTAATTCTGCATTGGTTTCGCTACCGTAGTATGGACTGTGACCTAAACCTAAGCCCCAATCGTTAGGGATGTACTCTCCAAAACCACCTTCGGCCACTAAAGCACCGTTAATATAATACTTCATGGTACCATTTTGAGTAGCAGATAGTGCTACGTGGTTCCACTCGCCGATATTCCAAGATTCTCCTTGTTCAGCAATCGAGTTCCAGCCGCCGCCATTATTACCAACAACAACGTTAAGCTTATTACTGTCTGGAAATTCAAAAGAAATTCCGGTTGAATTACCATTGATTCTTCCGTTACTTGCTAAAATTTTACTGTTAGAACCAGGATCTGCATTTAATTTTGCCCAAAATTCGATGGTAAAATCTTCTGCCAAAACCGGATTAAGTACACTCCCGGGGATTGCCAATTGTTGACCTCCTGAAGCTTTTAAAACTTCACCTCTAGAGTTTTCTACATCGGCATTTTCCATAATTTCTTCATCAGAAATTAATCGACTGTAAAGATTTAATTCATCTAAACTTCCTTCGTAGTTTTCTCCAATTACGATATTTCCTGTAGATTCTTGATCGATAATGATATCATTCCAATTCTGAATTAAAAATCCGTTATAATAAAGAGAAAGTTTTCTTCTTACATTATCGTATTTCCAAGTAATGTAAGACCAACTTCCCGCTATTAAGTTATATTGACTTTCGTAGGTTAAAGCTTCTTGATGATTGGTAAATGTTATATTTCCGCTTTCATTTAAACCGAAAGAAACACCATTACCATTCGCAGCATTAGTTAAAATTGTTGCTTCTGTTAATGTTGAAGGATTTAACCAATAAGAAAAACTGAAAGATTTGTCTTGAAATTCTAAAGCATTAGCTGCATCAATTTCTAAAGAACCGGCTCCAGTAAAACCTAAAGCCTCATTAGCTTCGTTGTCTTTATTGGCTACAAACGAATATGCTGAACCAATTACGTTATGAGAATATTCAGAATTATCTTCAATAGAATTACTGAAAGCTAAGGCTAAATTACGAGCATCTTCATTTTGACTAGTAAGTAAACCTTCGTGAATAATTTCTTCAAAATAAGCTTCACCATTATCGCCAACGTATTCTACTTTCATTCTGCGATCGTTCTCTTCACCATAAACATTTACGCGTAAATAAGTTTGTTTTACTCCTTGTAGAATATGATTACTATCATAATTGGTATTGAAATTACCACTACCCACATCTGAATTAATGTTACCTGATAGAACATCATAAAGCGGATAGTTGGTATTCCCGTCAGTTACCAAAAACTTTTGTTCGTGAATATCTGCACTTAAAGCTAACACGCCGTTTATATTATTATCTTGGATATAGTTGAATAATTCGTCGTATTGGTTACTAACACTAAAGTTTCTTCCTCCTATGGGATAGAAAACAGGCGTACCACTTACAATTACCTTAAAGGTAGCAGTAGAATTTAAAAGTCCTTGTTTTAACCATTCTAATTGGTCCGGACCAAAATGCTGGTGTGTATTATCTCTGTAACTACGATTATCGGTTAAGAAATATTCTACATCTTTATATTTATAAGATGAATGTAAACCTTGACCTTCTGGTGTTGAAAGATATTCTGGATTTGGCCACCAATCCATAAAAATTTCTCTCATCTCACCAATAGTAGGCATATTTTTGTCGAATTCATTAGGCCCTAAATCATGATTATCCGGGATCGCTAATTGTGGCATGGCAACAGTTAAACTATCGTGATAATCTCTTTGAAAACGATAACGATCGAAAGCCATATCTTTATTAGCCCAGTCATCTACTCCATCAGGACATTGACCCATCGCGTGTTGTAGACCCAAAAGATAAGTAGCATCACCAAGCCAAACCATTAAATCACTACCTTCTTCAGCCATCGTATTAAACATCGTTGGCGTTCCATTTATATGGAATTCTGCTTCCGGCTGATCGATACAACGTGTTAAATCGTAAATACGGCCACAACCGCCTGATAAAAATTCAAAATCACTTAAGGTGTTTTGACCATTGGTAATGGAAGTTGCCCGATTGGTAACCGGAGTTCCATTAGCAATAAGTTGCGTCGTGTAGGTATCTCCTTCTGTAAGACCGGTAAACTCAAAAGATCTTAAGTTGTAATCTAAACGTGTGTCACTGTTAAAAACAGTTCCTGTAATTTCTGTGCCGGGAGTGGCATTATTGGTAAAAGAAAGTTCTAAGTTTTCTCCCGTTCCGGTATTACTTTTTGTTAATACCCAAACTCGAACTGAGTTGTCATACACAGGACTAAACATAGGCCCGTAAACAATCGAATCTCCTGGTATGGATATTTGCGCCTTAGCTGCAAAACCCACAAAAAGAGAAACTAACATACTTAAAATAAGTAAATGTTTTTTCATTGGTTAAATAAAGATTTTGAGGTTTAAAAATAATTTTTCGCTAAAATAGAAGAGAGATATTTGCTTTGGCCAGAAGCGATTTTAAGCTTAGCTTACGAAAAAGTTACCTACGTTATCTAATACTTAATTCAATGTTAAAACGATTTACTTAAACGTTTTAGTTATTATTGATTTCTAAAGAAGAATGGGTTTTTATTAAGAATTTGAAATCGATAATGAAGGTTTAGAAAGATTTGATTGCAAAAACTATAATTATTCTGTTTTTACAATTACCAAATTAGATAACATTCAGATAATATAGCCCGAGAAAACAATTATCAAAATAAAACACTTATAGGTTAATATTGAACATATTTCAATTTATCTCTACAGCTGTAAGTGATTTTAGAAAACTAACCATTGCTGCTTGTTCTTTAATCGTAAGATTTAAAGAATCTTTAGGTAAGGTTTGCTGTGGAAGCTCATAACTTAGTCCGATGCCAGCTGCTCCGCCATTATTGTAAAAATTTATTACTTGTTCTAAAGTTTGGTAAGCTCCATTATGGAAGTAAGGTGCAGTAATTTCTACATTTCTAACACTTGTGGTCTTAAATGAATTTTTATAAATATCTTGAGCTTCACCAAATACTTGATTTTTAAATCTTCCTAAATCTTGATCTATTTTATAAGAGTTTGGTTGTTCTAAAACACCTAGTACTTCACTTTCATTTTCTTGATATAAAGGCGGCACTAAGCCAGAAAATGTAGGCGGAAAGTGACAAGTAGCACAATTCGCTTTCCCCATAAATAAATTAAAACCTTGCTTTACATCTTTTGCGATTGTTTTACTTTCTCCTCGTACATAACGATCAAATTCACTATCAAAAGACCGTAGAGATAAAACGTAAGATGATAAGGCTTTTGAAATATTGTAGCGAGTAATCGATTCTTGTTCTTTAAAATTTACGTTAAACAAATTTTGATAGCTTTCAGATTGTGATAATTTATGAATTATTTCTTCAAAGCTAGTATTAAACTCAAGATGATTTTCAATTACGTGTTTTGCTTGTTCTTCTAGATCTTGCGCTCTTAAGTCGTAAAAGTATCGATCGGCAAAAACAGCATTAATTAAACTGGGAGAGTTTCTCAAAACTGTTTTTCCGTTTACATTTGCTAAAGATTTTTCTTTGCCATCGGTAAAAGCTAATTCAGGCTTGTGGCAACTTGCACAACTCATCCTCCCTGAATTACTTAACTTCTCATCAAAAAATAATTTTTCACCTAAACTTCTTAGCGCTTCACTATCGTCATTTTCATTCAATAAACTATAGTAATAAGGATTTAAAAAGTCTTTACTAAATATAGAAGAGCTTGCCGCATTCCAAGAAGGAGTTTCCCCATATACAAGAGCTGTCGATTTTATATGTAATTCTTGTTGGGCGTTCCCTAATTTTTCATACAATTGATCGATATATTTCGTGAGAAAAGTGAGTCGATCGAAATTTTCAAAATCATTATTTTTTTCTAAATACCTATCAGATTTCTGAAAAAGTTTATCTATTTCCTTTTTCTTTTCTTTTGAAAGTCTATGGAGAATTGGCTTAATTAAAGTTTGTATTCCTATTAAAGAATATTTTGCTTCTTCTAAAGCATTTAGTGATCCCGGTGTATCGAAACCGGTAACTCCCAAGCTAAAAATTCTAATTAATTCTAATCTCGCCGCTTCAGCAATTTCATAATCATAAAAATAAATTCGTTGGTTTACAGCGGTTTTTATAGGGGCAAAATATGCTTGCAAATGCTGGGCAAGTTGTAAAATATGATCCTTTTCTTCAAAAGCTTCTTCAGCAAAAATAAGCTCGTCTAACACTTGAAGTCCTTTAGGTTCGACCACTTTCTCTTTTCCTCTAAAATGGCCGGTATCTAATTCATCTAAAGGTAAACTCACTCGATACGCTTCTGGTGACATTGTATAATAATCGCTTTTACTTTTTTGATCGATAGGAAACGGATCTAAATGAAGTAACGGAGCACCATTAATATATGCCTTAATATGTTCGGGATAATAAAAAGTCAATGCAGCTTCATTTTTTTTGAAGCTATTTCTTGTATTTTTTAATTGTTGCTGAAGCTCTTCTATTGAAATTTCTTCATTTTTAAAAAGTCGGGCAGCATTTACCAATTGATTAATTTCAGAAGAAAGTTCTTCAACTCCATTATTTATAATTATTGAAAAATCCTGAGGCTCGTAAATCTCATTTTGACTTTGATAATGACCGATAAATGAATAAACACCAACACTTAAAAGAATAATTGATATAATTTTAAAAACGCCTCTACTCCACTTCTGCATCACTTAAGCTCTTTAAAAAAGTAATAATGGCTTTCATCTCAACATCAGTTAGTTCTAGCGGATCTTCACCTAAAGTTTGATTCACTACATCTAAACCTTTACCAGCACCACCACCTTCGTTATAAAAACCGAGTACTTCTTCTAAGCTTTGATAAGCACCATTATGAAAATATGGTGCAGTTAAAGCTACATTTCTAACCGTTGTAGTCTTGAACGATTTTTCATAAATCCAAGCCTCTTCATTTTCGATTTGATTTGCTAATCGACCCGAATCCTTATCTAATTTTAATTGATTAGGTTGAGTTAAAACTCCTAAAATCTCACTTTCGCTGTCGCTGTAGTATGGAGGAACCAAGCCAGAAAAAGTAGGCGCAAAATGGCAAGTAGCGCAAGCGGCTTTGCCCATAAATAAGTTAAAACCTTGTTTTGCTTCATCACTTAAGGTATTAGATTCGTTTCTTATATATTGATCAAATTCACTATTGAATGAAGTAAGCGATAGCACATAAGCGGCTAAAGCTTTGGTGAAATTTTCACGAGTAATACTCGATTTACCAAACACTTTTTTAAATCGATTCGCATAATCTTCATTAGCATTCAGTTTAGCTAAAATTGAACGATAAGCAGTGTTGAATTCTTCCTGATTAAAAATTACGTGTTCTGCTTGTTGTTCTAAAGTATAAGCGCGTAAATCGTAAAAATAACGGTCGGCATAGACGGCATTTAATAAGGTTGGCGAGTTTCTCAGCACAGTTTTCCCTTGTAAATTACTCATAGATTTTACTTTCCCATCGCTAAAAGCAAATTCCGGCTGATGGCAAGATGCGCAACTCATCTTCTCATTATTGCTCAAAACAGGATCATAAAACAGAGACTTTCCTAATTCTTTTAAAGCCTCACTATCTTCTTCATTTGTTAATTCGGTAAAAAAATAAGGATTTAAAAAGTCTTCACTAAACATCGATTCGCTTGCTGGATCCCAAGAAGAGTTATAGGCTAGAAATTCTGGGATTTCAGACTTTACGCTGCCTAACTTTTTATAAATCGGATCGATATAATTTCTAAAAAAGGCAAGTCGATCAAAACTATTAAAATCTTGATTTTCCCTTATATATTCAGCAGCTTCTGCTAATTTCTGTTGAAGGAATTTTGATTCTTTTTTCTGAAATAAACGCTTATTTTCCTGAATAAACTGAAGCACACTTTTAAGTGAAACTTCCGCTTCCGGCAATGCATTGAGTGATCCTGGCGTATCGAAACCTGTAACACCCAAACTAAAAATTCGTACTAACTGAAGCCGAAGCGCAGGAATTAGTTGTTTGGGCTTGATCTCTTTTTGTGGTAAGCTTTCAACTAAAAGTCCGTAGCTGTTTCTTAATTTCGTGGCTACAGAAGCTATTTGAGTTTTTTCTTCTTCAGGATTTTCTGCAAAAACTAACTCATCTAATACTTGCAAACCCTCTGGCGGAATAATATCTGGTAAAGTTCCTGTACGTTCAATATGTAAAAGCGGCGCACCATTAATATGGCTATTCACATATTCGTGGAACTCAAAATCTAAATAAAACTCTATTTTTTTATAAGCCAAACGCGAACGTAACACGGCACTTCTTAAACGATCTACTTCTACCTGACCTAATTGCAAGCCTTTTGCAATTTTTTGTAATTCTTCAACCTCAGCATTAAATTCTTCTGCCGCACTTAGAATAAAATTAGATTTTCGGTAATATTCTTCTTTTTCATTCTGAAAAGAAAACAGTAAAACAATACACGCAAGCAATATGACTATTGTAGCAGATACTTTAAAAGTTTGGTTAAGCATGAAGTTAATTTCTAAATCGTTCAAACTTAACTGCCAACTATTACTTGAGTTGTACCTAAAGTTTAAGAAATGATTAATTTAAAAATCAAACCACACACAACAATTCTTCCCACTGCGTCGTATACCTCGGACTCCGTTCATTTTTGATCAATTCCCATTGTTTCACTTTTCTAGCATCCATTAAAGCCGGCGCTAAAGTGGTTTTCCCGAATTTCTGATTAATACGATCGAAAGCTTCCATAAGACCAATCTTTTCATCGGTGGTAGCAAATAAATTAGTTTGTACATATTCTTTCGGTACAATTCCGCTTAAACAAACGCCTACTTTTTTATAGCGATAACCTGGTTTAAAGATTTTATGCAAAGCTTTTTTCCCCTCTGCATTTAAAATAAACGTATTGTTGGTCGGTACTTCTAAAGTTACTGTAATGCTTTTGTGGTATTGCTTATCACGTTCGCTATGGTAATTGGTCTGTAAGAAGATTTGTAAATAGTTAGCACAACAATTTTGGTTACGCAAAACTTCACTTACCTCATTAATATAATATGAACAAGCCTCTTCAATAAGCGCTAGCTTTTCTAGTTTTTTCCCAAAAGATTTGGCGGTTCCTATCGCTTTTTTAGGTTTAGGAGCTCGTTCTAAAGGCAAACAATTTTCACCTTGCAACTCTCGCCACGTACGTTCACCAACTACCGTCATATGTTTTCGCACCCAACTTAAAGGCAATTGAGTAAAATCGAAAGCAGAGTTTCTTCCGGTTTCTTGGATGCGCTGCGCATGCTTTTTGCCGATACCCCAAACATCTTTAATTTTTGCCCAATGCAAAGTATCGAGGCGTTTTTCTTCAGAATCAATTACAAATACGTGATCGTTTCCGGCCTCTTTTTTAGCACGCCGATTGGCTAATTTTGCCAAAACTTTTGTCGGTGCAATACCAACACCAACCGGCAAACCGGTATAACGTTGAATACGTTCTTTAATCGCAATCCCGTAAGCTCGCAAATCTTGATGTTGCATTCCCGTAAGATCGATAAACGACTCATCGATACTGTAAATTTCTACCAGAGGTGAAAATTCTTCCAAGATCCGCATCACCCGATCAGACATTTCTCCGTAAAGGGTATAGTTCGAAGAAAAAAAAGTAACTCCATTCTTAATCAATTGATCTTTTATTTTAAAGACCGGCTCAAACATCGGGATATGGCTTAAAGCCTTGGCTTCACTATTGGCGGCGATCACACAACCATCATTGTTGCTCAACACCACCACAGGTTTACCTTGCAAATCTGGGCGAAAAACCTGCTCGCAAGAAGCATAAAAACTATTACAATCGATCAACGCAATCATAACGAATGTATCACATAAGTAATTACGCCCCAAAGTTCAAAAGCCTCAGAATCCATTTTTTCTTTCTCTTCAGAAGCAGGAAATTTCATCACTTCAAAAGCACCATCTTTCACCACTAAAGCAATTTTCCCTCGTACAAATTCTAACGAACGGTCGATAATCAACACATCGTTTTTTAAAATCCCTAAATCTTCCCAAGCGCTTCCGCCAATACGCACAAAAAATGTCGCTTCTTTATTCTTTACCAATACTTCAGACAAATCGATCGTTCGCTCTAAATAATGTGTCGCCGGACTCGGGAAACCGGTTTGCATCGATACTTCTGCCCGATGTTTAGGTTTCGCTCGTTTAATCTTTCCAAATTCTGTCACTTCCATAATTCAAAATTAGGAAATATTCCTTTCGATAGGAAAATTTCCAATGTTAAAGTTTAAATTTTATTTTCTATCTTTGTCATAATGAAAGTTTTCCATCAAATAGCAGCTATTCTTATGGCATTTTTAGTGCTGTTCTCTACTTCGGCCTTTGCCGTAAGTATGCACTATTGCGGGAAAACCTTGGTCGACTATTCATTTGCACAACAAGCAAAATCTTGCGGAATGGCGATGGAAGCCACCCAAACTCCAAAAGAAACGCCCGCTACGTGTAGCATTCAGAAAAAAGGTTGCTGCACCAACAAAAAGATCACAAAGCAACAAGACGACGTTAAAAACAATTCGAAATTGCAATTAGACCAACAGGTTTTTGTAGCTAGTTTGGTGTATACTTATATTCAACTTTTTGAGGTAAAGAAAACGCAGCACATTCCTCACCGAAACTATTCTCCTCCGCTGCTCGTCTACGACCTACTCGTGTAAGACGAAACTTTTTTAATTTAAAATTTTAATCTGGGCGCAACCCTATCGGGTCGGGCTATCCGTTATATCTTTTTTGTTGTCATGCTGAGCCTGTCGAAGCACAACAAAAAAGGATGCCACTCCTATCCCTTGCGCAAACCAAATCCTTCTTTCAAAATACCGTTAAGCTATAAGATTCTCCACTTTTAAAGTGAGATGACAACGACAAAGGAGGATTTTTCAATTTCAGTTTCAATTTTATCATTTAAATCACTAAAAATTATGCTGAACAAAGGCATTAAATTTTTAATCGAAAATAAGATCGTCGCCGGTCTCCTACTTGTACTTCTTGTAGGTTGGGGACTAACCAATTCTTCGTTTCATTGGGGTCTGGATATTTTACCCAACAATCCCGTAGCGGTCGATGCCATCCCGAATATTGGCGAAAATCAACAAATCGTTTTCACCAAATGGGAAGGTCGCTCCCCGCAAGATATCGAAGATCAAATCACCTATCCGCTTACCACTTCATTATTAGGTATTCCCGGAGTAAAAACCATTCGAAGTTCTTCGATGTTTGGGTTCTCGAGTATTTATATCATTTTTGAAGAAGACATCGAATTCTATTGGAGTCGTAGCCGAATTCTCGAAAAACTCAACTCACTACCGGCAAATTTACTTCCGCAGGGCGTAAATCCCAGTTTAGGACCCGATGCTACGGGACTCGGACAAATATTTTGGTACACACTCGAAGGTCGCGACCAAAACGGAAACGTGACCGGCGGTTGGGATTTGCAAGAGCTGCGAAGCATTCAAGATTATTACGTAAAATATGCGCTTTCCGGTGCAAGTGGTGTTTCAGAAGTTGCTTCTATTGGTGGTTACGTTCAAGAATATCAGATCGATGTAAATCCTGAAAAAATGCGCCAATACAATATTGGTTTGCAACAGATCGTAAAAGCGGTAAAAGAAAGTAACCGCGATATTGGCGCTCAAACCCTAGAAATAAACCAAGCTGAATATTTAGTACGTGGGTTGGGTTATGTAAAGTCGATCGAAGACCTTCAAAATACGGTGGTAAGTGCTAAAGATTACACTTCGCTCCGCATTAAAGATATTGCCAACGTACATTTAGGTCCTGAAACCCGCCGCGGAATTCTCGATAAAGAAGGCGCAGAAGTCGTTGGTGGCGTTGTGGTTGCCCGACACGGAGCTAACCCGATGGAAGTAATTACCAACGTAAAAGCACAAATTGAAAAAATAAAAGGCGGTTTACCTTCTAAAGAATTAAAAGATGGTAGAACCTCGCAACTTACGGTGGTTCCGTTTTACGATCGCACACAATTAATACAGGAAACTTTAGGAACGCTCAACGAAGCTTTATTAATGGAAATTCTCATTACTGTTTTGGTCATTATCATTATGGTTTATAATCTTAGAGCTTCCTTATTAATTTCTGGTTTGCTTCCTGTTGCGGTGTTAATGGTTTTTATTGCGATGAAGTTTTTCAACGTGACGGCAAACATCGTTGCCCTTTCTGGGATTGCCATCGCTATTGGAACCATGGTCGATATGGGCGTGATTCTCTCTGAAAATATTATTCGACATCTTGAAAAAACCAAAGAAAAATTCAACATAAACGCTATTGTTTACCAAGCGACTTCAGAAGTTTCCGGAGCTATTTTAACGGCAGTTTTAACAACGATCATCAGTTTTATTCCCGTGTTCACGATGACGGGAGCTGAAGGAAAACTTTTTCGACCGTTGGCATTTACCAAAACGATGGCTTTGGTGGCTTCACTAATCGTAGCGTTATTTCTAATTCCGCCATTTGCAGCGATATTATTCAAGAAAAGAAATCGTAGAAAAAATGCGGGGCTCATCATCAATATAGTGATAATTATTCTAGGGATTGCAGCCTTGATTTTCGGTTATCTATTAGGAATTGTTTTAATTACTTTTGGAATCGTTCAATTACTTCAGCAGAAAAATATCCTTTCCGCAGCCAAAGCGAATTTGATCAATATTGTTATTTCAGCTTTAGTGATCGTTTATTTTCTGGCAACCTATTGGCGACCATTGGGAATCACGCAAAATATTGCACTCAACTTTATTTTTGTAGCGCTAATTGTCTTCTTAATTTTAGGTGGTTTTACCCTTTTCAGAAACTATTACACGAGAATTTTGCGGTGGACGCTTCAACATAAATTACTTTTTTTAAGTATTCCGACAGCGATCGTAATTTTTGGTTTTTTCATTATGAAGAATACCGGAAAAGAATTTATGCCGTCACTTAATGAAGGTTCGTTTTTATTAATGCCTACTTCGCTCCCACACGCCGGCGTTGAAGAAAACAAACGCATTCTGCAACAACTCGATATGGCAGTAGCCAACATTCCAGAAATCGAAACCGTAGTAGGAAAAGCAGGAAGAACCGAATCGGCGCTCGATCCTGCACCACTTTCGATGTACGAAAATATAATTCAGTATAAACCGGAATACGCTTTAAATGCGGAAGGCGAAAAACAGCGTTTTAAAGTAAATGAAGACGGATATTTTATATTGAAAGATGGAAGTTTAGTTGAAAATCCCAACGATGTTAGTTCAAATAAAGATGAGAATTCTTCTAAATCTTCTGAAGACATCTCGACTCCGTTCGATGTAGCAACTTCACAACTTATTCCCGATGAAGACGGAGAATATTATCGAAATTGGCGACCAGAAATTAATTCTCCCGACGATATTTGGAACGAAATCGTGCGCGTCACCAAACTACCGGGAATCACCTCAGCACCAAAACTACAACCTATAGAAACGCGACTGGTAATGCTACAAACAGGAATGCGCGCGCCGATGGGAATTAAAGTGCAAGGTCAAGACCTAGAAGAAATCGAAGCGTTTGGACTCAAGCTTGAAAACAGTTTAAAGCAAGTAAGCGGAGTTAAAGATGAAGCGGTTTTTGCCGACAGAATTGTGGGGAAACCTTATTTGCTGATCGATATTAAACGTGACCAATTGGTTCGCTACGGAATTAACATTAACAATGTGCAACAAGTTTTAGAAGTCGCTGTCGGCGGAATGCAACTTTCGCAAACCGTCGAAGGTCGTGAGCGTTACGGGATTCGAGTTCGCTATCCTAGAGAATTGCGTGACAGTCCGGAAGATTTGAAAAACATTTACATTCCGGTGGCTGACGGGAAACCCATTCCGTTGAGTGAAGTGGCAGAAATTAAGTATGAAAAAGGTCCGCAAGCCATTAAAAGTGAAGATACCTTTTTAGTAGGTTATGTGCTTTTTGATAAGCAAGATGGTTTTGCTGAAGTCGATGTGGTTGAAAATGCACAACAAATGATTCAGCAACAAATAAGAAAAGGAAGTTTAAAAGTACCTAGCGGAATTAATTTTGAATTCACCGGAAATTACGAAAATCAACTAAGAGCCGAGAAAACTTTATCGATCGTGGTTCCGCTTTCGTTGTTCATCATTTTTATGATTTTGTACTTTCAGTTTAAATCGGCCACCACTTCGTTTATGGTTTTTAGCGGAATTGCAGTAGCCTTCGCCGGCGGATTTGTAATGATGTGGCTATACGGTCAAGATTGGTTTTTGAATTTTAATTTCTTTGGTGAAAATCTGCGGGATCTATTCAATATTAAAACCGTGAATTTAAGTGTTGCGGTTTGGGTTGGTTTTATTGCACTTTTTGGAATTGCAACCGACGATGGCGTGGTAATGGCTACTTATCTAACGCAAACCTTCAGAAAAAATAAACCTGAAAATAAAGAGCAAGTACGTAAATCGGTGATCGAAGCAGGCGAAAAAAGAATTAGACCTTGTTTAATGACCACGGCAACGACGCTTTTAGCTTTATTACCTATTTTAACTTCTTCAGGTAGAGGAAGCGATATTATGATCCCGATGGCAATCCCAAGTTTCGGCGGAATGCTCGTCGCATTAATTACTTTATTTGTGGTTCCCGTTTTATTTAGCTGGCGAGAAGAGAGAAAAGTTAGAAGTTAGAAGTTAGAAGTTAGAAGTTAGAAGTTAGAAGTTAGAAGTTAGAAGTTAGAAAATTATAGAAATGATAATGAAAAATAGAATTCAACATAAAATTTTCACTTTAAATAGTTACTTGCTGAACGCTTTTCATAAAGTCAAACTTATGAAAATTCAACATTTTCAAAGAGTGATTTGCATCTTGGCACTACTCTTTTTTGGGTCGAATGCCAATGCACAGTTGTTAGAAAATTATATTCAGCAAGCCACAGAAAATAGTCCGCAGGTGGAAGCTATAGAATTGCAATACGAAGTCGCTAAAGAAAAAGTAAATGCCGCCAATACGCTACCCAATACAGAAATTGGCGCCGGTTACTTTGTAAGCGAACCAGAAACGCGAACCGGAGCGCAAAAAGCAAAAGTTTCTGTTCGGCAAATGATGCCTTGGTTTGGTACGATCACAGCACGAGAAAATTATAGTTCTTCACTGGCAGATGCGGCTTATGTAAATATCGTGATCGCTAAACGCCAACTCGCGATGCAAGTGACGCAAACCTATTATCAACTTTATGCGCTAAAAACCAAGCAGGAAATTCTTCAGCAAAATTTAGAACTTCTCAACACTTATGAAGATTTAGCTTTAAATGCGGTAGAAGTTGATAAAGCCTCATCGGTCGATGTTTTGAAATTGCAAATTCGACAGAATGAAATTAGTGAACAGCGTGAATTGTTAATGGGTGACGAATTAGCGATGGAAAGTAAATTCAACAACCTACTCCATCAAGAAGAGCAACCGATTATGGTAGAAGATTCGATCACGATTCCGGCAGAAGAACCTATGCTCACACTCGAAGACCTAGAATTGCATCCGGAGTTAGAGAAATACGATCAATTATTTCTTTCGATCAAAAAATCTACCGCACTCAATCAAGCAGAAGCTTTACCAAGTGTTGGAATTGGGCTAGATTATATTGCGGTTGAAGAACGCCCAAATATGAACTTTAGTGATAACGGTAAGGATATTTTTATGCCGATGCTGTCGGTTTCCATTCCCATTTTCAACAATAAATATAAATCGGTCGAGCGTCAATTAGACATTCAGCAAAACGAACTCAAAGCACAAAAAGAAAATCGAAAAAACGAGTTAGATTCTCGCTTAAAAGAGGCACTTCAGCAACGAATTTCAGCCAGAATAAGTTATCAAACTCAACAAAAAAACATCGAACAGGCCAAAGATGCCGAAGAGATTTTATTAAAACAATACGAAACCGCTCAATTAGATTTTCAGGACGTATTAGACATTCAAGAATTACAACTTAAGTTTCAACTTAAACAAGTTGAAGCCATTAAAAACTATTATTTACAAACTGCAATTATTAATTATTTAAGTAACTAAATTATGAAACGTACAATTTTATGTGTAAGCCTTTTGGCATTAAGCTTAACGGCTTGTAAAAACGATGCAAAATCTAACGAAGAAGCAACTGCCGAAGAAAGAACCGAACAGACAAAAGAAGCAAATACCGAAGATTTGCCACTGGCATTTAATTCTGATGAGCAATACCAAATCGCTCGTTTATACCTAGATCTAAAAGACAAATTGGTACAGGAAGACAGCTACGGAGCCAAAAAAATTGCTGAAATTATGATGAAAAAATTCAGTGATGAAGAAAAGAAAAATACGGCTGAAGAAATTGCTAATAACGAAGACAATATCGAAAACCAGCGTAATGCTTTCTTTCAACTTTCTCAAATGTTAGAACCTACTTTTGCTGAAACGATTACCGGCGGAAAATTATACCAACAGCATTGCCCAATGGCTTTTGACGGTAAAGGCGCTTTTTGGTTTTCTACAGAAGAAGAAATTATGAATCCGTATTTCGGAGATAAAATGTTGCATTGCGGAAAAGTTGAAGGAATCATAAAGTAATTTTAAAAATTTTTGTTGACCATTTTGCCTGCGTAACTTGAATTTAAACCAAAAATGTAATGATGAATAAATTTTTAGAACAATGGGGTGAAGCTGCCAATACCACGCTCGGTTTCTTTTGGATGGCCGTTTGGGCATTTGCATTGGGTTACCTCATTAGCAGTATGATTCAGGTTTTTGTGACTGAAAAAAAGATGCAAAACGCAATGGGCAAAGATCAACGAAAAGCAGTTTTACTAGGTACTTTTTTTGGGTTCATTAGTAGCTCGTGTAGTTTTGCTGCATTAGCCTCTACCAAATCGCTCTTTAAAAAAGGTGCTAGTTTTGTGGCTTCGATCGCTTTTTTACTGGCATCGACCAATTTGGTGATCGAGCTTGGGATCATCATTTCCATCTTTTTAGGTTGGCAATTTGTAGTGGGCGAATATGTAGGCGGAATTTTACTTATACTTATTTCGTGGTTACTAATTCGACTCATTAATCCGAAAAAGCTGATTCAAAAAGCCCGAAAAAATCTTTCTGAAAAAGATGAAGATGACGACGATTCTTCAAAATCTTGGAAAAAGAAAATTAAATCTGAAGAAAGCTGGGCCAAAGTTGCCAAACAATATGGGATGGAATGGAAAATGGTCTGGAAAGATGTGACCGTTGGTTTTACCATCGCCGGTATTGTTGCAGCTTTTGTGCCCGATTCTTTCTTCGAAACACTATTTATCAATACCGGTAACGGAAATTCTGATTTTGGTTTTTTTACCATTTTAGAACACATTATCGTGGGTCCGGTTACCGCTTTTCTCACGTTTATTGGTTCGATGGGTAATATTCCGTTAGCTGCATTGCTTTTTGGGAAAGGCGTAAGTTTTGCCGGAGTAATGGCGTTTATTTTTAGCGATTTGGTGGTTTTTCCCGTGTTAAGAATTAACGCCAAATATTACGGTTGGAAAATGTCGCTTTTCATCTTGTTCTTACTATTTACCGCTTTGGTGGGCACTTCGCTAGCCTTGCATTACGGTTTTGAGTTATTCAATATTATTCCCGATGCTTCGCAAGTAAATATTCAGGAGCAAGAATTTTTTAAAATCGATTATACATTTTTCCTCAATTTAGCATTTATCGCTGTTTCGGGTTACCTAATTTATCTAGGCTTTTTCAAAAAGAAAGATTTAATGTATATGAAAGAAATGGCGCCTAAAAGTAAACTCTTAGAAAGCGTCTTAAAATACGCTGCTTTGGTTTGCTATGTTTGGTTGGCCGGCGGAATTGTAGTAAAATATTTAATTCACTAATTATAAATATGTTAACAAACGTTTAGCAGGTTATTAAGGGATAGTGGTTCTTATTATGTTTAATTTCGGATTAAACTAATAAAAAACTATACCTATGAAAAATGAAAAACTAATTAACGCGCTAACCAATTGTGTAAACCACTGTAATTATTGTGCCGATGCTTGCTTAAGTGAAGATAACGTACAAAAAATGGCCAAATGTATCCAAACCGATAGTGTTTGCGCTGAAGTATGTGAAGCATTAAAAAATGTTTTATTAACGTCTTATGATGACGTTGACACTCTTATAAAATATTGTTTAAAAGTTTGTAAGGCCTGCGCTGAAGAATGTGGAAAGCACGAAGCAGACCACTGTAAAAAATGTGCAGAAGCCTGTAATAACTGTGCTAAAGAATGTGAAAGTTATTTAGCATAATATCACAGTTGAAATAAAGCTTTACAAACCCGGAATTAATTTTCCGGGTTTATTTTTTAATATGAAAAAAGAATTCTACATCAAAAATATGGTTTGCGACCGTTGCAAAATGGTGGTTCAACAAATTGCTGAAGGTGTTCAGGCAACAACAGAAGAGCTTCAATTAGGAAAAGTTGTACTGAATATTCCTCAAAATTTTGATGAGAAAAAATTCAGTAAAGCCTTACAAAAAAATGGTTTTGAGTTAATGCAACATCCCGAAATTCAACTTACCGAGGCGATTAAAGTTGAATTAATTCATCTTATAGAAAACAACAATTCTGAAGAAAATAGTTCGAGCTATTTAGCCAATCGACTTCATAAAGATTACAGTTTATTGAGCAAGACTTTCAAAAAAATTGAAGGACAAACCATTGAAAAATTCTTCATTAAACTCAAAATTGAAAAAGTAAAAGAATTCATACAGATGAATAAACTTTCGTTTTCAGAAATCGCTTATCAACTCAATTACAATTCTATCAATCATCTTTCTAATCAGTTTAAAAACCTAACGGGAATGACGATGAGCGAATACAAAAACAGTCAGGATTGGAACCGAATTCCACTCGATAAAATTGTGTAAATTCTATCGGTAATTCTGTAAATCGAAACGCAAAAAACGCTTTAATTTTGGTAGATAAAGTATAAAAAAATGAAACACACTTATCATATAAACGGGATGTCTTGCTCGGGTTGCCAAAACCACGTGCAACAAACCTTGGCCAAAGTTAGCGGAGTTAAAAACGTTGAAGTCGATCTGGCAAATTCGAAAGCTGAAATTGAAATGGAACAGCACATTTCGCTTGAGACATTTCAAGAAGCTCTCGAAAATGACGGCGGAAGCTATTCTATTCATCTTCCTGAAGAACATTCCAATACCTTGAAACAGACGTATCATATTCACGGGATGTCTTGCTCAGGTTGCCAAAACCACGTGCAACAAACCTTAGCCAAAGTTAGCGGAGTTAAAAATGTTGAAGTCGATCTGGCAAATTCGAAAGCTGAAGTTGAAATGGAAAAACACATTCCGCTTGAAACATTTCAAGAAGCTTTAAAAAATGACGGCGGAAGTTATTCTATTCATCTTCTTGAAGATGAAGTTCAAC
>ENA-ORDG01000230-ORDG01000230.1-marine-metagenome-genome-assembly--contig:-NODE-230-length-25603-cov-3.906292_pt1 | contig 25603 bp, 18 predicted proteins | sample MGYA00248629_ERZ508524 | MGnify/ENA primary metagenome ERZ508524 (study PRJEB26194, sample SAMN05421901) | marine metagenome | isolation source: East of Rio de Janeiro, Brazil, South Atlantic Ocean...
AATCAGGTCAAATCCCTCGCTTTCCGCGCATGGCGCAAGGCGACCGGAGTTTTCGGCTGACGCGATGACCGAGGCTGCCCCCGCCTGTCCGGAAATGTTCGCGCTGGATACGCTCGCGCAGGAAGGACCTGCCGAGCGCGGCTTTCTACGCAGCGCGTGGTTTGCGGCCGGGGATACCCCCGCCGACAGGGTCTTAATTGCGCGCGATACGCAGGACGCGCCATTGGCCGGCCTTGTGTTCGACCATCGCCGGATTGGTCCGCTATCTGTCAAACAGGTCGCAGGTTCTTACTGGCCCTTTCGCGGTATACCATTGGCGCCGCGGGCCAACAGGGAAAGCCTCGCGCGAGCCCTTCGTGCTCTACGTAGCGAGATCGGCCGCATCTGGCGCATCGGTCCGCTGCGTGCCGACGATCCGGAGACGCGAAAATTGCTGGATGGTGCACGCGCGGCAGGCTGGCGCACGCTCGAACGCCCGGTCGGGCAGATTTTCGAGATCGACCTCAAGACGCTCAAGGAGCGAGGGACGTGGCCGTCTTCGCGGGGCGCGCAAAAGAACCGCTGGCGGGTCAGGCAGATCGAAAAGAACGGCCCTGTCGCGATACGCAGCTTTACCGGCAGTGACTGGCTAACGGAAGACCGCGACGCGATCGCCGAGATCGAGCGCCGGTCCTGGGTCGGCCAGCTTGAACAGGGTGGCGACACCAAATTCGCCGATCCGGCGATGCGGCGCTTCTGGGAAGGCATCTGTGCCGATCCGGATCTCGCCCGCATGATCCACGGCATGATCATGACAGTTGCGGACCGGCCGATCGCCTTCACCTTCGGGCTCGATTGCGGGCCGATGCGCTATTGCATCGCGAATGGCTACGATCAGGCCTTTGCAAAGTTCAGCCCGGGCCGCGTCCTGCTCTATGCCGATTTCGAAGCCGCCTATGAACGCGGCATCGAACGGATCGACTGGGGCCTGGGCGATGCGGGCTACAAGGAAGGCATGGGCGCCCGGCCCGATGCGGAAATGATCGATGTACTGCTGGTGCGTCCGGCCATATTGGCTGCACTCCTGAGCCCCTTGTGGATGCGCGGCTGAAGGGAACCGCCACGCGCACTCTCGCGCAAAGCTTTACAGCGAAAGAGAATTCCTCGCCGGTGCCTGCGTACTTGCCCTTGACGTTAACGTAAGGCTTCCGCCATGCCGCAATCATGGGAAGAGAACAGACAGCCGAGGAACTTGTGGCGGGCTTTATCCGCCTGCTCACCGTATCGCGCGAGGGCGACGATGCCTTCACCGGTCGCATGCAACCCGATGGCATAGGTCGTGTGTTCGGCGGACAGGTCATCGCGCAGGCGCTTCAGGCCGCTCAGGCAACCGCCCCCGACGGTCTCGAAGCGCATTCGCTGCACGCCTACTTCCTGCGCGGCGGCAAGGAAGGGGTGGATATCGACTATGCCACCGCGCGCGATTTCGATGGCCGCAGCTTTGCCAATCGGCGCGTGGTCGCCAGCCAGACAGACGAGGATGGCAAGCCGCGCCCGATCCTCAATCTGACCGCCAGCTTCCAGCGGCCCGAAGACGGGCTGGCACATGACGATGTGACGATGCCCGATGTCACGCCTCCCGAGGACCTCAGGAGCGACATGGAGATGCGCCACAAGTTGGTGGAAAGCGCGGGCGACAAGATGAGCGAGGCGCAGCGCAATCTGGTCCTGCGTCCGCGCCCGATCGACATGCGGACGGTAGATCGGTTGCACTGGATGAACAGCGAACCGCGCGAGCCGCGCGCGCATAGCTGGTTCCGCACCGTCGCGCCGCTCCCTTCGATCGAAGAAAACCCGGCGCTGCACCGCGCCGTGATCGCCTATGCCAGCGATTACACGCTGCTGGGCACCAGTGCGCTGCCGCACGGGCTGAGCTGGATGCGCGGCGAACTGGTGGGCGCCAGCCTCGATCATGCCATCTGGTTCCACCGTCCCGCGCGCGCCGACGAATGGCTCCTCTACGCCACCGATGCGCCGTGGAGTGGTGGTGGACGCGGCTTCAACCGCGGCCGCATCTTCAACCGGCAGGGCGAGCTTGTGGCCAGCGTGGCGCAGGAAGGCATGATGCGTCGACGCAAGGGGGCATAATCCTTGTGGGCGCAGGCCCTTCCCCCAACTCACTGAACAATCCGCGGAAGGCAGATCTGCCACAGTGACGGCTGCCGATCTGAAAAAGGCGCGCCTAGCCCCTCACTTGGCTTGATAATGCGAGTGACTCTCATTACTAGCGCCCGCAACATCAAATGATCGACATGAGGGATTCGTCAATGAGGGCTATTCTGGCCACCACCACCGCCACGCTCGCACTCGCTGTATCGGCGCCTGCGCTGGCCCAGGACACGCAGACCGCCGACGAAGTGCAGCAGCAGACCGATGAGGACCTGATCGTCGTCACCGGTGCGCTGAGCGAATTCGGCGCTGTCAAATCCGATACGCCCATTGTCGAAGTCGCCCGGTCGATCTCGATCGAGACGCAGGAAGATTTCGTCATGAAGGGCGCGCAATCGCTCGACGACACGCTGACCTATACGGCGGGCGTCACCGCAGAGCCCTTCGGTTTCTCGACGCGCGGCGATTTCGTTCAGGTACGCGGTCTCGACGCGCCCGAATACCGCGACAACCTGCAGTATCTGTTCGGTTTCTACAACAACACGCGGCAGGATCTCTACACGCTCGAGCAGGTCGAAGTGCTCAAGGGTCCGGCCTCGGTTCTCTACGGGTCGGGCGCGCCGGGCGGCATTCTCAACGTCGTGACCAAGCGCCCCCACGGCACCAGCGAAGGCGAGATCCGCCTCGATTACGGCAGTTTCGACCGCAAGCAGATCGCGACCGACATCAATATCGCCATTCCCGGTGCGGAGGACGAGGCACAGTTCCGCTTCGTCGGTCTCTACCGCGACGCGGATTCGCAGATCGAAGAGGTGAAGGACAACAAATTCGTCATCGCGCCGTCGTTCACCGCGCGTCCTGCGCCAGGCACCGAGATCACGATCCTTGCCAATTATTCGGACCAGGAATCGGACACGGCACACCAGTTCCTTCCGGTAACCGGCACGCTGTTCCCATCGGCCAGCGGGCAGGAAATCGATCCCTACGTCTATCACGGCGCGCCGGGCTTCAATACCTATGACACGCAGAGCTTCGCGCTCTCGCTCATCTTCGAGCAGGAACTGGCCAAGAACGTCTCGCTCGAAGGCATCGGCCGCTACATGCGTTCCGATGCCGACTACCGCCAGGCGTGGATTGCCTTCACCGGCAACGGCGTGCCGCGGATCGATGCTGCAGGCAATGGCGGGTGGACCTTCTACCTTGCCGAGAACCGCAGCGAACAGATGGCCTTCGACGTGCGCGTCCGTGCCAATTTCGCAACCGGTCCGATCGAACACGAACTGCTTGCCGGAATCCAGTATCAGGACGTCTTCACCGACAGCGACACCGCCTATCTCTACGCCGCGGGCGTCCTCAACGCCTTCGACCCGCAATACCAGAACGCGCCGACCGTCGAGCAGGTACGCCAGTTCAAGGGCAACGGCCCGCGCAACTACGTCGATGCGACCGGCTATTACCTGTCGGACACGATGAGCGTGGGCGACTTCGTCGCCACCGCAGGCGTTCGTTTCGACGATGTGACCAACGCGGTGGAGAATGGCGCGACACAGAAGGACGACGCCGCCAGCGTCAGCTTCGGCCTGCTCTATCGCGGCCCAGCGGGCATCTCGCCCTATGCGAGCTATGCCGAAAGCTTCCAGCCGGTGATCGGTGTCGACACCATCACCAACCAGCAGCTCAAGCCGCAGGAAGGCCGGCAGTACGAAGTCGGCGTGAAATGGCAGCCGGTGGGCGTGCGCGCGCTGGTGACGCTGGCCGCATTCGATATCGAGATTTCCAACCTGCCCAACCCCAACTCGCTGGTGGGCGGCGCCAGCCAGCAGGAAGGCGTGTCGAAGGTCCGCGGGGTCGAGTTCGAAGCCAATGCCCTGTTGGGCGGCCTGCGGCTCGACGGCAATGTCAGCTATCTCGATGCGGAAGACCCCAACGGCCTGCCGCTTACCTCGATTTCCGACTGGCAGGCTTCGCTTTTCGCCATGTATGAATTCGCGGGCGCGCTCGACGGCTTCAGTTTCGGCGGCGGCATTCGCTATGTCGGCGGAAATGAAAGCAGCGGCATTTCCGCGCTCGATAACAGCCTGCTGACCTATCGCGTGGATGGGCGTACCGTGGGTGACCTTTCCGCTGGATACGATTTCGGCGCATTCGAGCTGCGCGTCACCGCACGCAATGTGACGGACGAGGACTATTTCTCGGTCTGTCTCGTGCGCGGCGATTGTTTCCCGGGTGAACGCCGTTCGATCAACGGCTCGCTGGCCTTCAACTTCTGATGGCCGGCGGGGGGCTGATGTGGCTGGCGGCAGCGCTTGCGGTGGCGGGCATACTGCTGCTGCGCGCGTCCTGGGCACGGCCCGTGCGTTCGACACCGCTCAACCTTTGCGCTTGGCTGGCTCTGCTTGCCGCAGCAATCGTCGGCGGCGTCGAGGCGGGGGCTTGGGGCATGGCCGTGACGGCGTTGGTCGCAACCGGTGCGGCCATGCTCCTGCTGGCCAAGGCAGTGTTCGAGCAGCCCCGCTGGAAGCGCCCCGCCAAACAGCCTCGCGAAGTCGATGGCAGCGGCAATGATCCGAAAACAGGCTTGTCGCGCGGGATCGTCACCTTCCTGCTCGCCGGCCCGATCGCCCTGGCCGTGAGCACGCTGTTCGCACTGGCCGCACGGATTGCCCTGATCGCCACCGGGGCGAGCGAAGCGGACGGTAATGTCGCCGTGCTCGGCCTGGTGCCGCTGGTGTGGCCGATCCTGGCGTTTGCCCTGTTGATGTTCGAGCGCCGCAAAACCCAGTTTCTTGTGACCGGTGCTGTTGCAATCGCTACGCTGTTGCCGGTCGTGCTGGTGGGAGGACAAGCATGAGTTTCGCCTTTGCCAAGGATACCGTGCGCAAGGGGCTGGACGCGCACTCGGCGATCGGCCTCGTGTGCTGCGCGCTGCTCTATCTGATCTGCGCCACCGGTACCGCAGTCGTTCTCTACGAAGAATGGCAGCGGTTCGAGCAGCCCGACGCCCCCGAAATGACCAGCATCGCGCCCGCCGCGGTACAGCAGGGCATCGAGAACGTGCTTGCGGCCGAGAGCGACCGCGACACCACCACCCATCTCTACGTGCACATGCCCACCGAGGCATTGCCGCGGACCACCATCACCACCGACACGCAGGCCTTCCATGTCGACGCCGATGGAGCGATCGTCGTGCCCGAGGAAAACGCCTGGGCCGAATTCCTGCTCGCGCTGCATTACCGGCTCAACCTGCCGGCCGTGTACGGCATGACGCTGGTCGGAGCCTTCGGCGCGATGATCGTCGCGCTTTCGATTTCCGGCATCGTCGCTCATCCGCGCATCTTCCGTGATGCGTTCCGTCTTCGCGCACGGCGCCGCGACGATGTCGCCACGGTCGACTGGCACAACCGCCTCGCGGTCTGGAGCTTGCCCTTCGCACTCGCAATCGCGTTGACCGGCGCAATGATCGGCCTGTTCTACGTCAGCGGGGGCAGTATGGCGGCCAGCGCTTACGGTGGTGACAGTGAAGCTGCGATCGCGCCGATCTTCGGCGCGGAAGCCGAAGCCGATTTGACCCCTGCACCGGTAGCGGATGCGGTGCCCGCGCTGACCTATATGGCGCGCGAATACCCCGATGTGACGCCCTATTACGTGATCCTGCATGATCCGCGCACCGCGGGCCAGCACGTCCAGATCGTCGGCGAACACGAGCGCCGGCTCATCTTTGGCGAATATTACGCCTTCGGACCGCAAGGCGAGTTTCACGGCACTGCAGGCATGGCCGACGGCACGGTCGGCCAGCAGCTGGCCGCATCCACCTACAATCTGCATTTCGGCAATTACGGCGGGCTGCCGGTCAAGATCGCCTATATCGTGTTCGGCCTTGCACTGACCGTGGTCGTCGCGACCGGGACGTTCATCTGGCTGAACAAGCGCGCGCGTCAGGGCCGCCCTGCGCCGCGTCTGGCTGCCGCCTGGTGGGGCATAGTCTATGGCGTTCCCGTGGCGTTGGTCGCGACCTTCATCGCGCGGCTCGCAATCGGCAATACGGCGCCCTTCGTGGCGCTGTTCTGGAGCGTTCTCGCGCTGACCATCGGCGTCGCGCTGCTGCGTAAGCGCAATTCCGGTACAAGGGCTGCCGAACCGGTTCTCGTACCTGCCGAGTAACCGGTCCGGCGCGCCGTTCGGGAACTAGTCGCCGAGCGCCCTTTCGATTGTCCTGAGCGGCACGAGCTTGAAGTTTTGTGCCTGGCCCTCGTTCATCCCGTCCTGCGCGATGAAGAGGCCGCCGGGGAAAGCCGGACCGAAATCGCCCGCCATCGCTTCGATGCCGTCGGTTTCCTCGGTGCTGCCATAGATGTCCGCCGCAATCCGGAACCGGCCCGCGGGTGTCACCTCGGGCAGTGCATACCGCATGTAGGTGTTGTCGCCCTGGCTCGATGCATAGAGCCAACCGCCGGTTTCGCCTGCAGGAACCAGAGCCAGGCCCTCGAGATCGGCCACCAGTTTGCGACCATCTACCGGGGCGACGATTTCGCCCGACGCGGTGTCCTTGCGAAACCGCCAGATGCCGGCCGCTTCTTCGCCGATATACAGCGTGCCGTCGCGATGATCGACCGCACAGCCCTCGGGCTGCGAGGGCACCTGCATGGTGCGCAATTCGCGCGCGGTCGGCGTCCCGCCCAGCGCGATTTCCCATTCGCCGATCCGCCCGCTCTTTGGCGCGGTATAGACGATCAGGCTGTCACCGCGTCGCGTCCCGCAGATACCGTAGGCTTCGCCAGGACCGGAAGCGACACTGCCCAGTTCGACAAGCGTCCCTTTCGCGGTGTCGAGCTGGAACAGGGCGATGCGGGCCTGCGCCAGATCGCTGCGGTCGCTGGCGAAGACCACCACGCCCTGTTCGCCCATATCGACCAGATCGACATTGTTGAGCGCGGGATGAGCGCTGAAGCTCTTCACCTTTCCGTCGAGCCCGTAGACGTAGAGCCCGGCCTTCTTGTCGGTCGCGACGATCAGGCTGTCGGCGGGCGATGCGGCATTGCGCCAGATCGCCGGATCGTCGGCAGCATCCTCGTTGGCGGTGACCACCGGCTCGGTTTCCGCGACCGCGAAGACCGGGACCGCCGGATCGCCCGGCGCGGGTACGGTCGTGCAGGCGGCAAGGACGCCGAGGCTGGCAAAGGCGAGCAGTTTCACAGTGCGTTGCATCAGAAATTCACCCTTACGCCGGCCTTCATCGTCCAGTTGTATTCCTCGTACTGGTAGAGGTTACGCGACCCGCCGAGCCGGTTGTAGGCGAAATACTTCGCATTGTTGATGTTCACCCATTCGTAGAACACCTGCACCGTATCGTTCACGCGGTACTTGGCGGACAAGTCGAGCTGGAAGTGATCGTCGACATAGCGATCGAGATCGGCCGTATCCGACAACTCATCCAGATATTTGTCGCGATAGGTGCCCGACAGGCGAATATCGAACGGACCCTTGTCGTAACCGACCGAGAAATTGGCCGTGTGCTTGGCGGTGGCGGGCAATGCGATATCGCGTGGCCCCTCGCTGGCCAGCGTGGTCACCGTGCCTTCCGCATCGGTGAAGGTGTAGTTCGCCTGCACCACGAAGCCATCGAGCATGCCGGTAAAGGCCTGCGCGAAACCAAGCTCGATACCGAAGATGTCGGCCTCGTCGCCATTCTGGGCGATGGTTGCTTCATCGAAGGGAATGCCGCGGAAAGTGCCCGCAACATCGGTGTTCACATCGACGATGAAATTGTCGAGGCTCTTGTAGAACACCGAAGCATGCAGGGCGCCGGTCGAGCTCATGTAATATTCGACCGCCGCATCGAAGTTCCACGCTTCGGTGGGACGCAGTGCGGGGTTGCCGAACTCGCCCGAGCGTTCGCCGTCATCGGCTTCCTCGACCGCGAAGTGCGGCGCCTGCTGGAATGGCGTGGGACGCACGATCGAGCGATAGAACCCAGCGCGCAGCACGAGATCGGTCTGCGCCTCGTACCGCAGGTTGAAGCTCGGCAACCAGTGATCGTAGCTCTTGTCGATGGCGACAGGGGTCACGATGACCGTATCGTCACCGGCGATCGAACCGTCGGGTAGCGTTCCGTCTTCCTCGACCAGCAACACATTGTTGCCAGTAAGCGTGTTGTCCGTGTGCTCGTAGCGCAGACCATAGACCAGGCGCAGATCCGAACTGTCCCAGCGACCGAGGAAGTACCCCGCCATGATGTCTTCATCGACCGCGAAATCCTCCACCGCGCTGTCGAAGTCGCTGTCGACCTCGACCAGCTCGAAATCGCCGAAGTTCGCGCGGAAGAAATCCGATCCCGCAGTATAGCCCGCAATCGGACCGAGGTCTGCGAGGCGGTAGGTCTGGCCAAGACCGATCGCGTCGTTGAGCGTCATCGCGTCGTTCTCGTAGAACGCGACGTTCTTGTTGAAGCTCTTGTCGCGCCAGCGGCCCTTGAACCCGACCTGCGCGGTGAATTCGCCATTGTCTGCGGCGAACCGGCGGCCGAGATCGAACTGCGCGGCCCATTCCTCGTCCTGTGCGTCCGACAGCGAGACGAGTTCGATGTCGTTGAGTTCGTATTCACCCGCATCGTTGAACAGTGCTGCCCCCGAATTGACCGAGAACAGCGGGATACGCGGGTCCGAATAGTCGAAGCCGATGTTGAGCCCGTCACCGTCGAAGTCGCGTTCGAACGCGATCGGATCGAGACTGCCGTCCTCGCGCTCGCTCGATTTCGCCCAGCTGAGCGAGTAATTGGCGAACCAGGTACCCCAGTCGCTTTCGCCGCCAGCCACGATCGAGCGGATTTTCTGGCTTTCGAAGCGGTCCTTCACGTCGCGTTCGACCGTAAATTCCTGGTCACCATCGTCGAAGGTGATCTGGTTGCCGCTAACCGTGCTCGGACCGTCGTCTTCGAAATCGCCGAGGTCGAAAGTGAGCCTGCGGCGGTATTCCTGATCGTCGAACTGGCTGTAGACACCGCGCACGTAAAGTTCGGTGCTGTCGCCGGCGCGAAAATCGAAGCCGAGCGTGCCGCTGATGCGTTCGCGCTCGACGTCGTAGTCGCGATATTCCACGGTGGCGGGGAAGATCGTGCCGCCCGCCTCGACCCAGTCGTCGGCCTCGATATTGTCGGTTTCGAAGGTGCGCTTGTAATAGCTCAGCCCGCCCGAAACGCCGACATTGTCACCCAGCCGCGTGGAGAAATCGAAGCTGCCCTTGGGGCTGACTTCGTCGGCATAGTCGTTGTAGCTGCCTTCCAGCTTGACTGTCAGCAGGCGCGTCTTGCGGTCGAAGGCACTGGTGGTCTCGATCTCGACCGAGGCGCCGATCGTGTCGGCATCCATATCGGGGGTGAGCGTCTTCTTCACTTCGATCGATTCGATGATGTCGGACGAGATCACGTCGAGCGCGACCGACCGCACATCGGATTCGGGCGACGGCAGGCGCACGCCATTGAGCGAGGACGACACCAGGTCGGGCGCCAGCCCGCGAACCGATACGAAGCGTCCCTCCCCCTGGTCGTTCAGAACGTTGATGCCGGGCAGGCGACGCAGGCTTTCGGCCACGTTCTGGTCGGGGAACTGGCCGATCGCGTCGCGGGTGAGCACGTCGGAAACGCCGTCGGCTTCCTTCTTGCGCGACAGCGCGCTCGACAGATTCGCCGCCTGGCCGATGACGAGGATCTCATTGTCGCCGAAACCGGACATCGCAATATCGGCGCGCACCGTGCCGGTCGCAGGAACGCTGACCGTGCGGGTGACGGTTTCGGCGCCGACATAGCTGATTTCGAGCGTATATTCGCCGGCCGGAACATCGGCCAGGAGGAACGAGCCGTCGCGCTCGGTAGCAACGACGCGATCGAGTTCGACGATCCGGACTTGCGCGCTGCGCAGTGCGATCGTGTCGCTCGCATCGGAAACGGTGCCTTCTACGGCGCCGGCCTGCGCCGCCGCGGGAAGCGCGAGCGCGGCCAGCGCGGCGCTGGCGAATAAAGCATTCTTGAGTTTCATAGTGCCCTCCGAAGTGTTGGGAGGGCGCCTAGGGACTGTTTTTGACTACGTGATTGCCGCAGGGTGTCAGTTCGATTGCATCGATGTCACCGGTGACATTGGAATGTCACAAACGGGACATGAAGGCCGGAATCCCGCGGTTTACTGCGTAGATCAAGAAAATGCGCGCCAAACGCGACGAAAGCGTGTAGGGGCAGCCGCGACTGCGGGTGCGACCCGCCGCGACCAGCCGGGTCCCCCCACCCGCGCATATGCGCAACCGAAAGACAATCATGCCCTTTTCCCACCTCCCGCCGGTTATCGGCGAGGCCCTTGCCGCTCGTGGCTACGACGCGCTTACCCCGGTCCAGCAGGCCGTTACCGAACCCGAAGCGGCAGGTCGCGACCTGATCGTTTCCGCCCAGACCGGCAGCGGCAAGACCGTCGCCTTCGGTCTCGCGCTGGCGCCCGAACTGCTCGATGCGGTCGGCGGCACGCCGCTATCCGAACGCCCGCTGGTGCTGGTCATCGCCCCGACGCGCGAACTGGCGCTGCAGGTCAGCCGCGAACTCGGCTGGCTCTATGCCGGTGCGGGACTGCGCATCGCCACCTGCGTCGGCGGGATGGATGCGAGCAAGGAACGCCGCGCGCTGCGCGCCGGGCCGGCGATCGTCGTCGGGACCCCCGGACGACTGCGTGACCATCTCGAGCGCGGTGCGCTCGATCTGTCCGAACTCGCCGGTGTCGTCCTCGACGAAGCCGACGAGATGCTCGACATGGGCTTTCGCGAGGACCTCGAGGAGATCCTCGACGCGACTCCCGAGACGCGCCGCACGCTGTTGTTCTCCGCGACCATGCCGCGCCCGATCGCGCGTCTTGCCGAACGCTACCAGCGCGACGCGCTGCGCCTCAGCCTCGTCGGCGAGACCCGCGGCCATGGCGACATCGCCTACCAGGCGGTCACCGTAAGCCCCTCGGAGATCGAGAACGCGGTGGTCAACCTGCTGCGCTTCCATGAAGCCGAGACCGCGATCTGCTTCTGCGCCACCCGCGAAAGCGTGCGCCGGTTGCACGCCACGTTGCAGAACCGTGGCTTCGGCGTCGTCGCGCTGTCGGGCGAGCATTCCCAGAGCGAGCGCAACACCGCGTTGCAGGCGCTGCGCGATCGCCGGGCGCGCGTCTGCGTCGCCACCGATGTCGCCGCGCGCGGCATCGACCTGCCAACGCTGAGCCTCGTCATCCACGTCGAGATCCCGCGCGATGCCGAAACGCTGCAGCACCGCTCGGGACGGACCGGCCGTGCGGGCAAGAAGGGCACCGCCGCGCTGGTCGTGCCCTACAATCGCCGCCGCCGCGTCGAGGGCATGTTGCGTGGCGCACAGATCGAGGCGCAGTGGATCGATGCCCCCACCCCCGAGGCGATCCGCGCCAAGGACCGCACGCGCCTGATCGAACGGCTCACCGAACCGCGCGAATTCGAGGAATACGACCGCGAACTCGCCGCCGATCTCATGGCGCGGATGACGCCCGAGGACATCGCCGCAACGCTGGTGCAGACGCAGCGCGCCGAGATGCCCGCGCCCGAGGAGCTGATCGCCAACACGCCCGAAGCGCGCGAACAGGCCAAGGCCGAACGCCATCGTCCGGGCTTCGAGGACGTGGTCTGGTTCCGCATGTCGATCGGCCGCCGCCAGAACGCCGAGCCGCGCTGGCTGCTGCCGCTGATCTGCCGCCGTGGGCACATCACGCGCAACGAGATCGGCGCGATCCGTATCGGGCAGCACGAGAGCTGGTTCCAGGTCCCGCGCCCGGTCGCCGCCAAGTTCGCCGACACCGTCGCGCGCACCGCCTCGCCCGAAGACGAGCAGGACGCGATCGCGATCGAGGAAGCCCCCGATGGCCCGCGCATCGAGGCGCGCGAGAACCGCCGCAACCACGGTGGCGGCGGGCGCGTCGAACCGCGCCCGATGGGTCGCGGTCCCGGCCGCAAGCCCGCAGGAAAGCCGGGCGGCAAGCCCGGTGGCAAGCCGGCTTTCCGCAAGGACAAGCCCGGCGGTGGCGGCACTGGCAAGCCTGCGGGTGGCAAGCCCCGGTTCAAGGGCAAGCCGAAGTTCAAGGGCCAGCCCAAGGGTAAGCGCCCCGACTGATCCTGCCCGACCGCTGCAGACCCGGCCGCACCGCCGGCGATCAATGCGTCATCAGCAGCGGGATCGTGACGTCGCACAGCATACGCCGCGTTGCTCCGCCGAAGATGCGCTCGGTCAGCCGGGTGCGGCCATAGGCGCCCATTACCAGCAGCCCCGCCTTGCGCATTTCGGCGGCGTCGCGCAGCGTCTTGGCGACATCGCCATCGCTGCATTCGAGCTCCACCATCTCGCAGGAGATGCCGTGTCGCGAGAGGTAGTCGGCGCCGTTGACCGGAGGCAGGTCGTGCGCCTTCGCGCGCCGCTCGTCTTCCTTGACCGTGGCGAGGTAGACCGCTGTCGCGCTCTTCAGGAAGGGCACTGCAGCGCGCAGCGCGTGCGAGGCCTCGGCCGAACCGTCCCATGCCACCAGCGCGGGGGCGGAGGGGTCGAAGCGCGAGCAGCTCTCGGGCAGCACCAGCACCGGGCTCGATGCGGTCAGCGCCAGCTCGCCCGCGGTGAAAGAGGGCGTTCCCTCGGCCGCGCTGGCATCGCGCGCGCTGACCACGACGAGGTCGTTGAGCGAGGATTCGCGCAACAGCGCCAGCGCCACCGGCCCCGCCGATTCCACCCAGTTCCACGACACCCCTTCATTGCCGAGATCCGCCAGCGTGCGTTCGCGCAGCTTGGCGGCTTCCTCGCGCCAGACCGGCACCAGCGCGGCGAAGGCGGCACCGTGGAAGTCGACCGTGGCGGCGGCTTCGTAGGGCATGGCGTGCAACAGCGTGAGATGCGCATCGAAGTGCCGCGCAAGATCGAGCGCGGCGTCGAGCCGCCCCGGGAAGCCATCGTCGTCGGCAGCGTTGAACAGGATCGTCTTCATTGCTCGTCTCCCATGTGGCGGGGACGGCCAGGGGGCCGAATCCCCGCGTGATCCTGCGAGTATAGCAGCCAAGCGACGTCCCGCCTTGATCGAGATCAAACCGCGCGCCGGACATGGACCGCGAACCGCATTTCGGGAAAGTGTGACCTTCGCCGCGCATCATGCCCGTCCCGCGGCCGCGCGCGTGCGCGACAACAGCGCCAGAAGCGCGGTTTCATCGGGCTTGCGGACCACGCCGACATAGCGCCCGCCGCGCAGCATGACCTGCCACAGCCCGCTCGCAACCCGCCATTCGAGCTCGGCAATCGTGACCTTCCGATCGGCCCACTTCGCCGCGCGTGCGGCCTCCAGCGCCGCATCGAGCCGCGCCCGCCCCGCCTCCGATCGCACCGACGCCAGCGCCACGTCCCACGCCGCTGCAAACCCTTGCGCCCCGAGCCGCGCGCGCAGGCGATAGGCGGTCTCGCGCGCCATCGAAACGCCGCGCGCCGCCGCCGCGACCGAACGCGTCGTGGCAAGGTGCCCGATGAACTCCGCCTGCCGCACGGGCGTCCACCCATCGGTGCGATGGCGCAGCGGGACGGCGTGGAACGGCGGGATGGAGATGGAGGGCGTGCGCGGGCGGTGGGAGCGCGGTGGGTAGTGCTTCATCCGCAAGGTTAAGGCACGAGGAAAGCACTGTAGGAAACCCCTCCCGCCGTCGCCCCGGACTTGATCCGGGGCCGGTGCTATTACTCGCGAGGGTTCGAAACCGGCTGCCCTTATAGAAAGCAGCGCCGCCCCGGTTCGGGGGCCGGGGTGACGTAAGACGCGAAATCGCCACTCCCAAACCTTCCACCCTTGACCCGCAACCCCCAGTCACCTCACCTGCGCCAATGGACCGCGAAACGCATGGAGGCTGGGTCTACATCATGGCCAACCGCTATCGCGGCGCACTCTATGTCGGTGTGACCGCCGATCTGGCTTCCCGCGTCAGCCAGCATTGCGACGGCAGCGGCTCCGACTATTGCGCACGCCGCGGCCTCACCCGCCTGGTCTGGGCAGAGTTCAGCAACCCCATCGACGCCGCCATCGCGCATGAGAAACGCCTCAAACGCTGGCGCCGCGAATGGAAGTTCGCGCTGATCGAGAAGGCTAATCCCGACTGGAACGACCTGTTCGACACCCTCAACTAGAACCCAGCACCTTCCTCGTCGCCCCGGACCCGATCCGAGGCTGGTGCTGCTCAATCGAACGCTGCCGAAGGAAGCCCCGACCCCGGATCAAGTCCGGGGTGACGTTGTGGTCGACGAGGGATTTGTACCGCCCGCGATCAAGCCGCCGGGCGCCCTACCAACCCTCACCCGCCCGCGTGATAAAAATCATACACCTGCTGCGCCACTCCGGCACTAATGCCCGGCGCGCGTTTGAGGTCGTCCAGCGCGGCGGCCCTGACCTTCCCCGCGGTGCCGAAATGCAGCAGCAGCGCGCGTTTGCGTGCGGGGCCGATACCGGGGATCTCGTCGAGCGGTGAGGCGGTGATCGCGCGGCTGCGCTTGGCGCGGTGCGCGCCGATGGCGTAGCGGTGGACTTCGTCGCGCAGCGTCTGGAGATAGAACAGCAGCGGCGAATTGACCGGCAGCGTCTTTTCGCGCCCGTCGGGGAAATGGAACACCTCGCGCCCCTCGCGCCCGTGATGCGGGCCCTTGGCGATCGCGATCAGCGGGACGCGCTCGATCCCCATTTCCTCCAGCGTGTCGCGTACGCTGGACATCTGCCCCTTGCCACCGTCGAGCAGCACCAGATCGGGCCAGACGGTTTCGTGGCTGTTGGCCTTCCCTTCCTCGCCTTCGGGGTTCTCGGCGAGATTGCGGAAGCGCCGCGCCATCACCTCGCGCATCATGCCGAAATCGTCATTGGTCTGCGCGGTCTTGATGTTGAACTTGCGGTACTGGCCCTTTTCGAAGCCTTCGGGACTGGCGACCACCATTGCGCCCAGCGCCTTGTCGCCCTGGATGTGACTGTTGTCGTAGACCTCGATCCGCTGCGGCACCTCGTCGAGTTCGAGGAATTCGGTGAGGTCGCGCAGCACTTTCGCCTTGGTGCCGCTTTCGGCCAGCCGCCGGTCGAGCGCCTCGACCGCGTTGCGGCTGGCCTGCTGCATCAGCTTGCGCCGCGTGCCGCGCTGCGGGATCGAGATCGCCACGCCGTGCCCCGCCTTCTCGCACAGCGCTTCGGCGACAAGCTCCTGTTCGGGCAAGGCGCGATCGACGAGGATGGTGCGCGGCGGCGGCACTTCCTCGTAGAATTGCAGCAGCACGTCGGACAGCACTTCTTCCTTCTCCAGCTCGCCCGTGTTGCGCGGATAGAAGGTGCGGTGGCCCCAGTTCTGCCCGCCACGGATGAAGAAGGCCTGCACCCCCACCTGCCCGCCCTTGGCGGCCAGCGCGAAGACATCGGCATCGCCCACGCCTTGCGCGTTGATCGCCTGGCTGCCCTGGATGAAGGTCGCCGCGCGCAGCCGGTCGCGCAGGATCGCGGCGGTCTCGAAATCGAGCTCCTCCGCCGCCTTCGCCATCTGTTTTTCCAGATCCTGCTGCACCGCGCTCGACTTGCCGCCGAGGAAGTCCTTCGCCTCGCGCACCAGTTTCTCATACCCCGGCTCGTCGATCCGGCCGACGCAGGGCGCGCTGCAGCGCTTGATCTGGTAGAGCAGGCAGGGCCGGTCGCGATTGTTGAAGAAGCTGTCGGTGCAGCTGCGCAGCAGGAACAGTTTCTGCAAGGCGTTGAGCGTCTTGTTGACCGACCCGGCGCTGGCGAAGGGGCCGTAGTAATTGCCCTTGGCCTTGCGCGCGCCGCGGTGTTTCTGGATCCGCGGGAAGGCATGGTCGGCGCGCAGCAGGATGAAGGGAAAGCTCTTGTCGTCGCGCAGCAGCACGTTGAACGGCGGGCGGTAGCGCTTGATCAGCTGCGCTTCGAGCAGCAGCGCCTCGGCCTCCGAATTGGTTACCACGATTTCCATCGCGCGGCACTGGCTGACCATCCGCTGGATGCGGTTCGAAAGCCCCTTGATCTGCGTGTAATTGGCCACCCGCGCCTTGAGGCTGCGCGCCTTGCCGACATAAAGCACATCGCCGCGCGCATCGAGCATCCGGTAAACCCCGGGCCGCGGCTTGAGCGTCTTCACCGTTTCGCGGATCGCAGTGATGCCGGCTTCAAGATCGGGTTGCGCACCGGCCACGGTCTTGGTCGCGCGTTCCTCGTGGAACCGCTCCTTGCCTCTCGGATCATGCGGGGAACCGGCCTTGCTGCGCGACATGCAGGGGCAGATAGTGCACGCTGCGGGCTTAGGCAAAGGGGCGCTTGTGCAAAGCCGCTTTTGCCGCCATCCCCCGGGCGATGGATTCAACCAAGATTGCACCGCCGCGCACGGTCGGCTTCTGGGGCACCTCGCTGTTCCCGCTCAACGGGATGATCGGCGCGGGGATTTTTGCCCTGCCTGCGGTACTGGTAGCCGCGGTGGGCAATTTCGCGCCGTGGATGATGCTGGTTGGCGGGATTCTCTTCCTGCCGCTGGCGCTGTGCTATGCTTGGATGGCGAGCCGGTTCGAACACAGTGGCGGATCTGTGCTTTATGGCGAAGCTGCCTTCGGGCGCTTCGTCGGCTTCCAGGCGGGCTGGGCGCGCTATGCCAGCGCGATCGTGACCGCGGCGGCCAACATGCATGTCATGATCGCCTATCTCGCCGCGATCTTCCCATGGCTGGGCGAGCCCGGGGTAACGCCGGTCGCGGCGGGCATCGGACTGGCCCTGATCACCATCGTCAACCTCTATGGCATGCGCGCCTCGGTCGGCACGCTGGGCGTGATGACCGCGATCAAGCTGCTGCCGCTGGGCGCGCTGATCGTCTCCGCGCTCTTCGCAGGCGGCGATACCGGTGCAGTGACGCTGCCGCAGTTCAGCCAGGTCGAGACGGTCATCCTGCTGACCTTCTATGCCTTCATCGGCTTCGAGGGCGTGGTCGAGGCGGCGGGCGAGTTCAAGCATCCCAAGCGCGACGTTCCGCTGTCGATCGTGACGATGGTGAGCGGGGTGACGCTGCTCTACATGGCCATCATCTGGGCATTCAACGCGATCGGCCCCGAGTTTGCGGGGGAGGACAATGCGCTGGCGGGCGTGGCGGGCGCTTCGATGGGGCAGCTGGGTTCGCTGGCGATCGTCGTTGCGGCCAGCTTCAGCATCGGCGCGAACAATTTCGCCAGCGGCGTGGCGCAGCCGCGGCTGATGTACGGCATGGCCGAGCGCGGCATGCTTCCGCGGTGGTTCGAATATGTCCATCCGCGCTTCCTCACGCCCTTCAACGCGATCCTGTTCTACGGCGTGGCCGCGGTGCTGTTCGGCCTGTGGGAGGGATTCGAAGTGCTCGCCATCGCCGGTACGCTGGTACGGCTGGTGACCTATGTCGTGACCAGTTGCGCGCTGCCGGTGCTCGAACACCGCGAGGGGCGGATCGTCCCGCTGCACCTGTTCTGTGTAATCTTCGCGGTTGCCAGTTCGCTGTTCATCGCTGCGCAGGCGCAAGCGCAGTCGTGGCTGGTTTTCGGTGGGCTGCTGATAGCGGGCACGCTGCTCTATTTCATCGCGGCGCGGCAGAAGCCCGAGTACCCGCTCGACGAGGCATAGATGGCCGAAGCATTCGATGCGATCGTCCTGGGCGCCGGGGCCGCGGGCCTGATGTGCGCGGCGCGTGCGGGGCAGCGCGGGCGCCGCGTGCTGGTGCTCGAACGCGCGGAGAAACCGGGCAAGAAGATCCTGATCTCGGGCGGCGGGCGCTGCAATTTTACCAATATCGGCGCAGGCCCGGCGAATTACCTGTCCGCCAACCCCCATTTCGCCAAATCGGCGCTGGCGCGCTACACCGCGCAGGACTTCCTCGAACTGGTCGAAAGCCATGGCATCGCCTGGCACGAGAAGACGCTGGGCCAATTGTTCTGCGACGGTTCGGCCAAGCAGATCGTGGCGATGCTGCTCGACGAATGCGCGAAGGGTGACGTCGAAATCCGCTGCGGCGAGGAAGTCGTCTCGGTCGAACAGGACGACGGTTTCACCGTCACCACGCAATCGGGCACCTGTCGCGCGCCGTCGCTGGTAATTGCCACTGGAGGCCCCTCGATCCCGAAGATGGGCGCGACCGGCTATGCCTATGATCTCGCACGCCAATTCGGCCTCAAGGTCGTCGAGCCGCGCCCTGCACTGGTCCCGCTGACGCTGGGCGGCGAGGAAGTGCTGTTCCGCGACATTTCGGGCGTGTCCGCGCCGGTGGTGACCAGCGCGGGGAAGGCGCGCTTTGCCGAGGCGGCGCTCTTCACGCACCGCGGGCTGTCGGGTCCCGCGATCCTGCAGGCGAGTTCCTACTGGCGGCCGGGCGAGCCGCTGTTCATCGATTTCCTGCCCGAGGAAAGCGGCGATTGCCTGCTCGAGGCCAAGCGCGCCGCGCCCAGATCGACGCTGCGCGCATGGCTGCGCGAACGCTTGTCCGCGCGGCTGGCCGATATCCTGGCCGACCGGCTGGGGCTGGAAGTCGAGTTCGGCAATGCGCTCGACAAGGCCTTGCGCGCGGCGGCCGAACGCCTGAAGCGCTGGACCTTCCAGCCCAATGGGACCGAGGGATTCGCCAAGGCCGAAGTCACGGTGGGCGGGATCGCTACCGCCGAGCTCTCCTCCAAGACAATGGCAGCCAAGCGCGTGCCCGGCCTTTACGCGATCGGGGAGGCCGTCGATGTCACCGGCTGGCTGGGCGGCTACAATTTCCAGTGGGCCTGGGCCAGCGGCGTGGCGGCGGGCGAAGCGCTCTAGCCGGATTGCCCGCCGCGCCCCGCCCGTCGCGGGCGTTCAGAAGACCTTGCGGAACTCGATCTCGAACGTCCGGCCCAGCGGGTCGACCAGCCACGGCTGGTAGCTCAGCGGCACCGTGCCGGTCTCGTCGGTCACGCGCTGATGCGCATCGAACAGATTGTCTACCCGCAGCGACAGCCGCGCGCCCTTGAGGAAACCGGGATCGTCGCCCGCAAGCCATTGCTGCTGTTCGAGGTTCATGAACAATCGCAGGTCGAAGGTCGCGAGGTCGTGGAAGCTGAGGTCGTCGACCTGCGATCCGCTGGCGTAATTGGCCGACAGGCGCGCGCCGAGACCGTTGTGGAACAGCCCGCCCTCCATCGTGACATTGTGCCGGCTTACCCCGCTGCCGCTCAGCGCATCGCCGTCGAGCAGGTCGAGTTGCGGTATGCCGTCCGCGATGACTGCGTAATTTTCCAGTTCGATCGTGTGATAGACCGACAGGTTCCAGCGGCCCTGGCCGCCACCGGGGCCACCCGGGCCCCCGCCACCCCCACGACTGCGGCCACCGCCGCCACGCGCTTCGTTGTCCGCGGGTGGCGGATCCCCCGCATCGCCGTCCTGACCGCCCGGACGACCTTCGCCAGCGGGAGCGGCACAGACGCGCGCACGAAGCTGGTTCAGCCGCTCGGGATCGACCTGGCCATCTGGGCCCGCGAGCCGTTCACGCACGCGCTCGGGCAAGGCCGCGAGGTCGACCGGGGTCGAAGCTGCGGGATCGGCCGCATTCCAGCCGGTGCACAGCCGTATGCGCGCAGCGTCCATCTCTTCACGGTTCCGTGCACCCTCGGCGCTGCAGATACGCTCGCGCGCCTCGGCCACACGCGCCGGGTCGACCTCGCCATTCTCGCCGCGCAGGCGCTGCTGCATCCGCTCCGGCAGCTGCGAGATATCGGGCTGACCTTCGGATGAGCAGAACTGTTCGCGCATCTGCTGGAAACGTGCGCGATCGGGCGCGCCACCTGTTTGGCCTTGGCCCTGGCCCTCGCCTTGAGAGTTCGAACCTCGGGCTGCGGACGCAATCCGCGCCATCATCCCGCCACGCCCACCGCGCGAGCCGCCTTCCGATTCCGAGCCGACACGGCCGAAGAAGTTGAAGCCGTAGCGAATGCGCGCCGAACCGCGCTCGGCAAAGGTGACCGCGCGCCTGTCGAGTTCGACCAGCTGGCCATTTTCGCGCGTGACGCGGTCGGGGAACGCCGCCTCGATCGCGGGGGTGAGCAGCGGAAAGCTTTCGGTCACGTCATCCGACCGATTGCGGACGTACTCGACGCGGAAATTCGACCGGTCGAACAGGTCGAAATCGTAAGAGGCCGCCAGCTTGATGTCGCGCTGGGTCTCGGCCAGCAGGTTGGGATTGCCTCCCGTCACGACATTGGCGAGCACGGTCTCTCCCGTCGCGAAATCATAGACTGGCTGATTGACGTCGACGATCTGCGGGTTGCCGAGCTGCGCGATCCCCGGCGCCTGTTCGCGCATTCCGTAACTGGCCTGCAGTGACAGGCTGTCCGATGGGCGCCAGTTGAGCCCAGCGTTCCAGTTGGTCAGCAAGCCGAAGTCCGACAGGTCCTCGACCCCGCCGCCGAGATCGAGCGTCAGTTCGCCCAGCGGCGCGAGGAAATCCTCGCGCGCGCTGGCGAGCGGGATGGCCAGGTTGAGCCCCGCCAGCAATTCACGGCGATCAAGCGAGGTTTCGACTCCGGGATTGCGCGTGTCTTCGCTGTCGATCCCGTCGAGATTGAAGCCTGCCTTCGCGGTGACGTTCACCTCGCCGCTGGGCAGCAGGATCGGGCGCCCGGTCAGCGTGAGCAGGCTGTCGAGCGTATAGGTCCTGCTGTCGGCCTGTTCGATCCCGGCGGTCGGCAGCGAACCGAGATCGCCGGCAATGTCGATTTCACCCGCGGCCGCGGCCTCCACGAGTGCGTTTGTGTCGCGTCGCTGGTCGGTCCGCGTGGTGTTCCACCCGCGGGTCGCATCCACCGTGAGCGCCAGATCCCAATCGGCGATCGGGGCGTTGAATGAACTGCCGAGCGAGGCGGTGGTCGACTTGGTCCGCCGCGTGATCGGGTCGTCGTCGATCGCACGCAGCTGGGAATTCCCGTCCGGATCGGTCAGCAGGACCGTATCGAGTCCCGAGAGCGAGCGCGAGAAACTGCGATCGAGATTGGCGTTGAGCGACAGGCTGGGCACGCGTGCGCCCTCGCCGAAAGTCGTGTTCCAGGTGGTTTCGAGTTCAATGCTCTCGCTGTCGGAGGCGAGGCTGCGAAACTCGGCCGGATCGGGGTCGCCCGGCACGGTAGGCGTATTGCTCTCGGTCTGGATGATGTCGCGCTCGGCCTCGGTCAGCAGCGATGACGTGTTGAATTCGGCACCGAACAACAGGCGGTTCCCGCCATTGATCGTCAGCTGCGAGAATTCGACTTCGCCGTTCGACCGGCCTCCGCGCGTCGGCTGACCGTATTCGAGCTCAACCTCGCGGCTGGAGAAATTGTCCTTGAGGATGAAGTTGATCACACGCTGGTCGGCGGGATAGCCATATTGCAGCGCCACATCTTCGGGAAAGACCTGCACTTTCACGATCGCTTCGGGCGGATAGCGGCGGAACTCGCGGAAACCCGAAACCCGGCGACCGTTGACGAGGAACACGGGGCGCCCGCTGCCACGGCCGCTGGCCGAACCGGTCTGCGGCGCCAGCTGTTCGATCAGGTCGGCCAGCGAATCCGCACCATAGGCGGCGATATCCGCCTCATCGAGTTCGACCACGGGCGGGACATCGGTTTCGACCTGCCCGCGGATGCGTTCGCCGGTAACGACGATGGCGTTGTCGGGCAAAGAAGCTTCGCCGCTATCGGGCGCCTGGCCGGTAGCAGGTGACTGCTCGGCGTCCTGTGCAAGGGCAGGCGTGGCAAGCGCAACGGTCAGCGCAATGGCAGATATCCGAGGGAACAAATGCATGAGAAAGCTTGCAATCCTAGTTCTTGAGCCTGTGTCCTCCCCCGCCCTTGCTGCTGGACGAGCTTCGACCGACGGGCAAGAAGCGTCGCGTAACAAAGTGTCGCACCGGCATTGCGTGGCGATTAACGCCGCACTTCCCTTTTTCGACTACTGCGGCTATGGGCGCGCGACACAAATCGACCAACGACACGATCCAAGGAACTACATGGCGAAAGAAGAACTTCTCGAAATGCGCGGGCGGGTGGTTGAACTGCTTCCCAATGCGATGTTCCGCGTCGAGCTCGAGAACGGCCATGAAGTGCTCGGCCACACGGCCGGAAAGATGCGCAAGAACCGCATCCGGGTGCTGGTCGGCGACGAGGTGCTCTGCGAACTCACGCCCTACGATCTGACCAAGGCGCGCATCACCTACCGCTTCATGCCCGGTCGCGGCGGCCCCGGCCCGCAGTAACCCACGGTGGGCCAGCCCACGCTAATCCTCGCATCGGCCAGTCCCCGCAGGCGCGAACTCATCGCGCGCCTCGGCGTGGAGCCGGCTGCGATCAATCCTGCCGATATCGACGAAACCCCGCACACGGACGAGTTGCCGCGCGACTACGCACGGCGCATGGCGCGCGAGAAGGCCGAAGCGGCAGCCTCGGACGATGGCCATGTCCTGGCGGGCGACACGGTGGTCTGCGCCGGCCGCCGAATCCTGCCCAAGGCCGAGGATGAAGCGACCGCGCGGCGCTGTCTCGAATTGTTGTCGGGCCGTCGCCACCGCGTGCTGTCGGCTGTCGCGCTGCGCGCACCCGACGGCAGCCTGCGCGAACGGCTGAACGAGACCATGGTCATTTTCAAGCGCCTCTCGCGCGAGGAAATCGACGCCTATCTCGCCAGTGGCGAATGGGAAGGCAAGGCAGGCGGTTACGCCATCCAGGGCATCGCCGAAGGGCTGATCCGGCGTATCCAGGGCAGCCATTCGGGCGTGGTCGGCTTGCCGCTCTACGAGACACGTACACTGCTCAAATCCGCCGGATTCGACATTGCCTGAGTGGCAGGTCGAGCATGGCATCGGCGAAAGCCGCGCCCTGCTGGTCGACGGAGAGGAAATACTCGCGGCGAAGCTGCGCTGGCCGGGCGATTTGCCGGTCGGCACCCCTGTTTCGGCAGTGCTGTCTTCCAAGCCGGCCGGGCGCAGCCGCGGCCTCGCGCGGACGGACAATGGCATCGAACTGCTGGTCGACCGCATCCCTGCCCGCTTTACCGAAGGCGCGCGCCTGCCACTGGTCGTGACACGCGCAGCGATTGCGGAACGTGGCCGCTTCAAGCGCGCGCAGGCGCGGGTGATCGAGGAATCCGATCCCGGCAGGTCGGTCCAGGCCGATGATGTCTTTGCGCTGGGCGACACGGTGCGGCAGTTGCCCTCAGGCGCGTGGGAGGACATCTGGGATGCGGCTTCTTCGGGCGAAGTGCCTTTCGCGAGCGGAGCGCTGCTGTTCAGCGTGACCCCGGCAATGACGCTGATCGATATCGATGGCGACCTGCCTCCGCGCGAACTGGCGGTGGCCGCAGCACCCGCAATCGCACGCTGGCTGCGTCTGTTCGATCTCGGCGGTTCGATCGGGATCGATTTTCCCACCCTGCAGGCGAAGGCCGATCGCAGGGCGGTGGACGAAGCACTGGCGGCAGCGCTCGACGGCTGGCCGCATGAACGCACCGCGATGAACGGCTTCGGCTTCGTGCAGATCGTCGCGCGGCTGGAGGGGCCGTCGCTGCTGCACCGTTTCGCAACCGCGCGCGTGGGCGCGGCGGCGCGCATGGCGCTGCGGCGTGCCGAGCGGGTCGAAGGCCCCGGCATGACGCTGCTCCGCGTCCATCCCGCGCTTGCCGCCAAGCTCAAGGACGAATGGCTGCGCGAACTCGAACGGCGCACCGCGCGCCCGGTGCGGATAGAGACCGACCCGGGGCTTGCGATCCACGCGGCCACCGCCCAGATCGTGCCGCATGACGAGTAAGCCCCGCCCCTGCCCGATCTGCAAGAAACCGCGCGACCAATGGCAAGCGCAGGATGGTGCGGAGGCGGACCGATACGCGCCCTTCTGTTCGAGCCGGTGTCGCGACCGCGACCTCTCGCAATGGTTCGGCGATGGTTATTCAGTGCCCGGACGCGCTGCGCTGCCCGAGGAAATTGCCGCCGAAGTGACGCGCGGGACGGAAGAGTGAAATTCCCCCCTTGCCAAGGCGTGCCAGCTTCGCCATAGGCGCGCTCTCATTGCTCGCGGGGCCGCACCGGCCCCTCTCGCCGAAGCAGTGTGCCCGGGTAGCTCAGTGGTAGAGCAGACGATTGAAAATCGTCGTGTCGGTGGTTCGACTCCGCCCCTGGGCACCACTTCGCTACCCCGGCCAATCGTAAAAAACTTGCCTCGCTGCCCCTACCAGCGCGCGGCTGACTATTGCGTCGCCAGATCGTCCGCCGCGGCGCCGATTTCGGCCCAGATGCGCGCCAGGTCTTCATCCTCGATACAATAGGGCGGCATCACGTAGACGGTGTTGCCGAGCGGGCGCAGCAACAGCTCCGCCTCGCGGAACCGGCGCAACAGCCGCGGTCCGAGTTCGGAAAGATAGCTTCCCGCCGGATCGCCCAGTTCGAGCGCGGCGATCGTGCCGCAGCGCCGGGCATTGCGCACCATGGCATGTCCCGACAGCGCATCGAGATGCGTCTGCTGCTTTTCTGCCAGCGTTGCGACACGTTCGCGCACGGGTTCTTCGCGCCAGATCGCCAGATTGGCGACCGCTGCGGCGCAGGCCAGCGGATTGGCGGTGTAGCTCGACGAATGGTAGAAGGTCCGCGTGCGGTCGGTCGAATAATGCGCCTCCCAGATCGGCTCGCTCGCCATCGTCACCGCGAGTGGTATCGCGCCCCCGGTCAGCCCCTTCGACAGGCACATGATGTCGGGCACCACGCCGGCCTGCTCGCAGGCGGTCAGCGTGCCCGTGCGGCCCCATCCGGTCATGACCTCGTCGGCGATGAACAGCGTTCCATGCGCGGCGCAGATCGCCTGCATCTTGGCAAGCACCGCGGGCGGGTACATCAGCATGCCGCCCGCCCCCAGCACCAGCGGTTCGACGATGAACGCCGCCGCCCCGCCCGCGCATTCGGCCTCCAGCGCGTCGAGCGTGGGCTGCGGATCATTTGCGGGAAAAGGCACGCGGCCGACATCGAACAGCATGGGTGCATAGGCAGCGTTGAACACGCCGCGCGCGCCGACCGACATCGCGCCGATCGTGTCGCCATGGTAGGAATGCTCCATCACCACGATCCGGCTGCGCGCCTCGCCGCGATGCGCCCAGTAACCGAGCGCCATCTTGAGCGCGACCTCGACCGCGGTCGACCCGCTGTCGGAGAAGAACACGCGGGTGAGCGCATCGGGGAGGATGCGACGCAATTCATGCGCCACGTCTTCGGCGGGCTGATGCGTCCAGCCGGCAAAGATCATCTGGTCGAGCCGCTGCGCCTGATCGGCGATCGCCGCCATGATCCGCGGGTGGCAATGGCCATGCGTGGTCACCCACCAGCTCGAGATCGCATCGACGATCCGGCGTCCGTCCTCGGTGTACAGCGCGGCGCC
>ENA-ORDG01000233-ORDG01000233.1-marine-metagenome-genome-assembly--contig:-NODE-233-length-25392-cov-3.990796_pt1 | contig 25392 bp, 27 predicted proteins | sample MGYA00248629_ERZ508524 | MGnify/ENA primary metagenome ERZ508524 (study PRJEB26194, sample SAMN05421901) | marine metagenome | isolation source: East of Rio de Janeiro, Brazil, South Atlantic Ocean...
CGTTTGAACGAGGTCGTGTATTCGGATGCCAAACCCGTCGAAGGCTATGGCCCCGGTTTCTTCCGCATTGGCGGCACTGTGTTCGAAGGACCGGTGATCGCAGGCACCTCTGGGGTTTCTGCGTGGCAGGGCTTCGACGATCACGCACCGTTGCTGGCGCTGGCGGGCAAGATCGACATCCTGTTCATCGGTACGGGGGCCGAGATTGCGCATATCCCGGCCGACCTGCGCAGCACGCTGGAAGATGCGGGCATCGGGGTTGATGTCATGTCGTCCCCCGCGGCGGCGCGGACATACAACGTCCTGCTCAGCGAAGGCCGTCGCATCGCTTTGGCGATGATCCCCGTCTGATATGACCCTGCGTGTCACCGACCTTGCCGTCGCGCGCGGCGGTGTGCCCGTGCTGGACGGGGTGTCCTTTGCGGTTGAACAGGGGGCTGCCTTGATCCTGCGTGGGCCGAACGGGGCGGGTAAGACCACGCTACTGCGCTGCATCGCGGGGCTGCAACCGCCCTTGTCGGGGCAGATCGACGGGGCAGAGGAAACCATCGCCTACGCCGGTCATGCCGACGGGCTGAAAGCGATGCTGAGCGTGCGCGAAAACCTCACATTCTGGGCACAGGTCTTCGGGCAACGCGATATCTCTGACGCATTGGCCGCCTATGACCTTGAGCCGCTGCAAGACCGGCTGGCAGGCACCTTGTCGGCGGGGCAAAAGCGACGCTTGGGGCTGGCGCGGTTGATGGTCACGGGGCGGCCCATCTGGGTGCTGGACGAGCCGACCGTGTCGCTGGACGCCGCCGCCGTTGGGCTTTTCGCCGCGGCGGTGACGGCGCATCTGGGGGCAGGCGGCACGGCGCTGATCGCGACACATATCGACCTTGGCCTGAAGGCGCATAGCTTTGACATCACCCCGTTTCGCGCCAAACCATCACAGCGCAGCGGTGCCAGTGACGAGGCTTTCCTGTGATCGCCTTGCTGCGCCGTGACCTGATGCTTGCCTTTCGGGCGGGCGGGGGCTTTGGCCTTGGGCTGGCGTTCTTCCTGATTGTGACCGTACTGGTGCCCTTCTCGGTCGGGCCGCACCCCGATCTGTTGGGGACCATCGCGCCCGGTGTGCTTTGGCTGGGGGCGCTGCTGGCCTGCCTGCTCTCGCTCGACCGGCTGCTTGCGCTGGATTACGAGGATGGCACGCTGGACCTGCTGGCCACGGCACCGCTGCCGCTTGAGGCGGCGTTGAGCGTCAAGGCACTGTCCCACTGGGTGACGACAGGGCTGCCGCTGGTGCTTGCGGCGCCTGTGTTGGGGGTGATGCTGAACCTCGCGCCCTCGGGGTATCTGTGGCTGGTGGCCTCGCTGGGTCTGGGCACGCCCGCGCTGTCGGTGATCGGCACCTTTGGCGCGGCGCTGACCGTGGGCATCAAACGCGGCGGGTTGCTGATGTCGTTGCTGGTGCTGCCGCTGTACGTGCCGACGCTGATCTTCGGGGCAGAGGCCGCGCGCCGCGGCGCAATGGGGCTGGATGCCACGACCCCTCTGACCCTGCTGGCTGGCATCACCTTTGGCACCATCGCGCTCATGCCCTTCGCCTCTGCCGCGGTGCTGCGGATGACCTTAAGGTGAGTGTGCGCTTTTGACCATTGAGTGCCAGGAAACGGAGCGATAGAACCCCGCCATGTCTTTATGGGAATACGCCAATCCGGTGAAATTTTTAGGCCTCTCGGCCCGCGTGCAACCCTATGTCTGGGGGGGGGCGGCGCTGTGTCTGATCGTCGGTCTGGGCTGGGGCTTTTTCGGCACGCCGGATGATTACCGTCAGGGATCGACGGTCAAGATCATCTACCTGCATGTGCCCGCGGCGCTGATGGCGATCAACGCATGGTTCATGATGCTTGTGGCCTCGCTGGTCTGGCTGATCCGCCGGCATCACGTCAGCGCCCTTGCGGCCAAGGCGGCGGCCCCTGTGGGCGTCACCATGACAGTGATCGCGCTGATCACCGGTGCGATCTGGGGGCAGCCCATGTGGGGCACCTGGTGGGCATGGGATCCACGGCTGACGTCCTTTCTGATCCTGTTTCTGTTCTACCTTGGCTATATCGCCCTGTGGGAAGCGGTCGAGGACCCCGATACCGCAGCAGACCTGACCTCGGTCCTGTGTCTGGTGGGCTCGGTCTTTGCGGTGCTGTCGCGCTATGCGGTCAAGTTCTGGAATCAGGGGCTGCATCAAGGCACCTCTGTCCCGCTGGCCACCGGCGGGCGTACCGTATCGGATGTGTTTTTCTACCCGCTGCTGATCAGTATGGTCGGCTTTGGCCTGCTGTTTCTGGCGCTGGTTCTGTACCGCACAGGGACCGAAATCCGTCTGCGCCGCGCCCGCGCGCTGCTGGCGCGCAGCGAAAGGGGTGCATGATGCCGGAACTTGGGAAATACGCCGCCGAGGTGCTGGCCGCCTATGGGGTGTCGCTGCTGCTGCTGGCGGGGCTGGTGGGGCTGAGCCTGAACAAAGGGCGCAAGGCCCGCGCCACACTTGCTGATATAGAGGCCCGTAAAGATGGCTAAAATCTCTCCGCTCATGATCGCGCCACCGCTGGTCTTCGCCGGTTTCGTGGCACTTGCCGCCTTTGGCATGTTCCGCCCCGATCCCGAAGGGCTGCCCTCGACGCTGGTGGGGCAGATGGCCCCCGCGCTGCCGGAAAAACCGCTGGAAGGGTTTCCCGCCGCGGCACCGGATGTGCTGACCAATGGCGAGGTGACGCTGGTCAACTTCTGGGCCAGCTGGTGCCCGCCCTGTCGCGCCGAACATCCGCAGCTGCTTGATATGCAGGCGCAGGGGCTGTCGATCATCGGGGTCAACTTCAAAGACACGATAGGCCCCGCAACCAGCTACCTGACCAATGATGGCAACCCTTTCGAAGGCGTCGCCTTTGACCCGCAGGGGCGCACGGCGATCAACTGGGGCGTCACCGCCCCGCCAGAGACCTTCCTCATCGCGGGCGACGGCACGGTTCTGTTCCGCTACGCCGGTCCGCTGGTCGGCAGTGACTACGAACAACGCTTTCTGCCAGCGCTGCAAGACGCTCTGAAGAACTGACACCCGCTTCCAAATGGCCCTAAATCCTCGCCGAAGGCATGGCCCGTAGCAGGCTGCGCCCCGGCAGCGGGCCTGTGCGCCACGCCGCCGGTTTCGCCCCGGCTGCCCCCTCCCGGCTACCCCTCATCCGCTTACCAAAAAAGGAGACCTCATGCCCGTGATATTGCAAACCAGACTACCGGATGCGCAGACCGGCACGCCCGGATTGCCGGGCACGGGGCCTTGCGGGGCGCAGGACTGGTTGCTGATGGACGAAGCCTACGCGCCGCAGATGGTCTACCGCGAAGCGCTGCTGGCGGAACGACGCGAGGCTGTTTTTTACCAAAGCGAGGCCGCCAGACCCGCCGCGGCAGAGCTGCTGTCCGAGGCGCTGACTCTTCTGCCGCGTTTCGGTTTCACCCTCGGGGCTGATGCCGTGGTTTGCCCCGACGGGCGCAAGGTCACGCTGGACCGGTCGCAACCGCTGTGGACGTTGGCGCATCTGGTGCAAGAAGACCTCTGCATCCTGCAAAAGCGTGGCGATGAACATGTGCTGACCGCTGCGGCACTGTGCTTTCCGGCGAACTGGCGGCTGGCGGATAAGATCGAGCAACCCCTGACGGGCATTCACGCCCCGGTCGAGGAATATGACGCCGACATCGCGCGGCGTGTGCAACGTCTGTTTGACGGCGTGCGGGCAGGGCGGCCCCTGTGGCGGTTCAACAAGCTGCGCTATGCGGATGCGGATCTGCACCAGCCGCGGCGGCGCGAGACAGGCAGCGACATGCCCTTTATCCGGTCAGAGCGGCAGTGCATCCTGCGTCTGCCCGAAAGCGACGCGGTGGTCTTTACGATCCACACCTATGTGGTGCGCGACGGAGATGCGCCTGCCTGAGCGGACCCGGACAGGCGCGATGGTTCGGAAGTGGTGGCGCTATGTCAGAACCAGATGCGGCTGCCCGTCAGAGGTCTTGCGCGGGGAAATCCCCTGCGCATCGACCACCGCATTGATCTGCCGCCGCATATTGCTGAACAGCGGCGAGGTCACAACGTCAATCGCCGTGTCGAAGCGCAGGGTCAGCGACCACATGCCACTGCCCGATAGCCGCGCCGCCTTGACCACGCCGGTAAAGGGATGGCCTAGATAGCGGCCTTGCACGCGGTCCCCGGGCGTCCAGCCCTGCGCAGGGGCCGCGGCCTGGGCGCTCAGCGTGTTCCAGTCGCGCGCGCCCCATTGGTGGGCCACCATTTCCAGCGTCGCCGCATGGGACAGTGCTGTGCCTTGGGCTGCAAGGTCCGCGCGCAAGCGTTTGGCTTGGGATTTCAGCACATCAGCCGAAGGTGCGGCGGTGGGATGGGTTTGGGTTGTCATCATAACACTCCTGCTCTCGCAAAAGTCGAAGGGGGTCCGCGTTGCCCGTCAATCCGCGAGATTGAAGGTGTGTTCTTGATCAAGGACTTCACCGATATGCGGACGGCAGGGGCCTTTCCCTATGGGGTCTATATGGCGCTTGGGTGCTGCAATTGCAATGGGGCGGTGCGGGCGGCACGGGGCGGATGCCTTCGGCGAGGATTTTCAGCCATTTGGAAGCAAAACGCGCGCGCCGCAGGACCGGCGCGCGCGTGGCGGTTGTTTTATTTTCGAGCGGGTTAGCCGTCGATACGGGCGGCCATGATTGCGATGGCTTTCTGATACACGCCGGCAGCGTTCCACTGTTTGATCACATTGAAGTTGGTTTGCCCCTCCTGATAGCCGGCACCGGGTTGCCAGCCTTTCTGACGCAGGAAGTTCGCGGTCGAGGCCAGCGCATCGGTCTGGTTGTAGAAATCAACGCGGCCGTCGCCGTTACCGTCCACCCCATAGCGCAGGGCATTGCCGGGCAGGAACTGGGTGTGGCCAAGTTCGCCATGCTTTGCGCCTTTGGTGCCCCCGTTGATCGCGCCGGTATCAACCAGTTTCAGCGCGCCGATGGCGTGGGGGGCAAAGAAATCGGAGCGGCGGCAGTCATAGGTCAGCGTTGTGATCGCAGACACCACCGAGGTATCGCCCATGAAGCCACCAAAGGCGGTTTCCATCCCGTGGATCGCGATGATCACCCCCGCTGGCACGCCGTAGCGCGCTTCGAGTGACTGGTAGAAGCTTGCATTGCGGGCCTTGCGCTTGCGGCCTTGGGCGACGATCGTATCGGCACCGCGCACCTGCATGAATTTATCAAGCGAATAGTTGAAGGATTTCTGGTTGCGGTCGGCGGCGATGGTGCTGCTGGCATAGCGCGCGTTGGCCAGTGCATCGAGCCCCCGTTGACCGACACCCGCGGCGGCGGCCTCTTTCGCGAAGGCGGGTTTCCAGGCGTCGAAGCCTCCCGCGTTGTTGCCACATTGGGCCGCTGCAACTGGGGCGGCGAAGCCCAAAGAAAGCATAAGTGCCGTGGCAAGACGTTTGGTGGGGCGCATGAAATAACCTCTGACTATATTAAACTTCGGCTGACTCTAGCCCAGCTGTTTCGAACTTCAAATAGCAAGACGCATTCCAAGCGAAAGGGCGCCCCGATAGGGACGCCCTTTGCTGTTGGTCTGGCCACCCGTGCGGGTGGAGACCGCGTTTAGCAGCTGTAGTACATGCCGAATTCAACAGGGTGGGGGGTGTGCTCGTATTTGTGCACTTCTTCCATCTTGAGTTCGATATAGCCTTCGATCTGGTCTTTGGTGAAGACGTCACCGGCCAGCAGGTAATCCATATCCGACTGCAGCTCTTCCAGCGCTTCGCGCAGGGAACCGGAAACGGTTGGGATATCGGCCAGTTCTTCGGCGGGCAGATCATAGAGGTTTTTATCCATGGCTTCGCCCGGATCGATCTTGTTCTTGATCCCGTCAAGGCCGGCCATCAGCAGCGCGGCAAAGCACAGGTAGGGGTTTGCCGCCGGATCGGGGAAGCGGGCCTCTACGCGTTTTGCCTTGGGGGATTCGGTCCATGGGATACGGACACAGCCCGAGCGGTTGCGTGCGGAATAGGCGCGCAGAACGGGGGCTTCGAAACCGGGGATCAGACGCTTGTAGCTGTTGGTCGCCGGGTTGGTGAAGGCGTTCAGCGATTTCGCGTGGGACAGGATGCCGCCGATGAAATACAGCGCTTCCTGGCTTAGGTCGGCATATTTGTCGCCTGCGAACAGGGGCTTGCCGTCTTTCCAGATCGACATGTTCACGTGCATGCCGGAGCCGTTGTCGCCATAGATCGGCTTGGGCATGAAGGTTGCGGATTTACCATAGGCGTGGGCCACGTTGTGGATCACGTATTTGTATTTCTGCAGCTCGTCCGCCTGTTCGGTCAGCGTGCCGAAGATCAGGCCCAGTTCGTGCTGGCAGGACGCCACTTCGTGGTGGTGTTTGTCGACCTTCATGCCAAGACGTTTCATGGTCGACAGCATTTCGGCGCGCAGGTCCTGTGCTTCGTCCGTGGGGTTCACGGGGAAGTAGCCGCCCTTGAGGCCCGGGCGGTGGCCCATGTTGCCCATTTCATAGTCGGTGTCGGTGTTCCAGGACGCGTCGGACGCATCAACTTCGTAGGATACCTTGTTGATCGAGTTCGAGAATTTGACGTTATCGAACAGGAAGAATTCGGCTTCCGGCCCCATATAGGCCACATCACCAATACCGGAGGCTTTCAGGTAGGCTTCGGCTTTTTGCGCGGTGCCACGGGGGTCACGCTCATAGGCTTCGCCGGTGTCGGGCTCTACAACAGAGCAGTGCACGCAGATGGTTTTTTCGGCATAGAACGGATCAACATAAGCGGTGTCCGTGTCGAGCATCAGCTTCATGTCGGAGGCTTCGATGCTTTTCCAACCCGCGATGGAGGAGCCGTCAAACATGAACCCTTCTTCGACAAAATCTTCATCAACAAGATCGGAGACGATTGTCACGTGCTGCAGTTTACCGCGTGTATCGGTGAAACGTACATCAACGTATTCGATGTCCTCGTCCTTGATCTTCTTCAGGAAGTCCTTGGTGCTCATTGGATGATATCCTTTTCTTGAATCTCGTAAATTCGATTAAAGCGCGTCTGACCCGGTCTCGCCGGTACGGATGCGGATTGTTTGTTCGATGGGGCTGACGAAGATTTTGCCGTCGCCGATCTTTTCGGTCTTCGCGGCCGATACGATGGCCTCGATGGCGGCGTCTACCTGATCGTCGTCCAACACGATTTCGATTTTTACCTTGGGCAGAAAATCCACGACATATTCAGCGCCACGGTACAATTCTGTATGGCCCTTTTGACGCCCGAAGCCTTTGACTTCGATAACGCTAAGGCCCTGAACGCCAACCTCTTGGAGCGCCTCCTTGACTTCATCAAGCTTGAACGGCTTGATTACAGCTTCGATCTTTTTCATCTGAGGCCTCCCTGCCAGACGGGTGATTTTCGGTCTACATCGGTGTCATCTCACCGTGCGGGCCGACGGTCTACCAGACGCGCGATGGAGTCCACCGAAAGAGGCGAAAATTTGTGCGCATCGGCTGTTTTATGTGCGCTGCGATTAAAATATGTGCAGTTTGAAAATCCATGTGCTGGCAGGCTTGGCTATCGCTTGGCCAGGTGGTTTATATTTAGGCAAAAGACGGACCAGAAAGGGGCTGCCATGCAATCGATTGCCATCACCGCAGACACGCTGGACTTTGATCAATTGGCCAAGGGGCAGGGGCATAAGTTCGATCACGGGCATGCGATTGTCGTGACCGGTGGGGCCGGGCGCACAGGTGCGGCGCGGCTGTCCGGGCGTGCGGCGTTGCGGATGGGGGCGGGGCTGGTCACACTGGCCGTACCGCCCGCCGCGCAGATGGAGGTGGCGATGCAGATCACCGCCCTGATGCTGTCGCGCGTCACAGGCCCCGAGGATCTGGCAGAGCTGGCCGGTGACAAACGCGTACGGGCGCTGTGCATCGGGCCGGGCTTGGGGCTGAAACCGGCCCATGTGGCGCTGGTGCGTGCAGTGCTTGACTGCGGCAAGCCCTGCGTGCTGGACGCCGATGCGCTGACCCTGATCGCGCAGGAGCCCACCCTGTGGGAGCGCCTTGGCCCGCACTGCGTGCTGACCCCGCATGGCGGAGAGTTCGCGCGCCTTTTCAAGCAGATATCCGAGAGTGACGCCGATAAGGCGCAGGCCTGTCTGATGGCGGCGCAAAAGGCGGGGGCGGTTGTTCTGTATAAGGGGGCGACCACGCTGATCGCGCATCCCGACGGCCGCGTTGCCGCGCATCACGGCACGGGCGATCGCGCGGCCCCGTGGCTTGCCACCGCCGGCGCGGGGGATGTGCTGTCGGGCATGATCACCGGTCTGCTGGCCCGCGGCATCGCGCCTTTCGAGGCGGCGCAATACGCCACGTGGCTGCATGTAGAGGCAGCACGTCAGTTCGGACCGGGGCTGATCGCCGAAGATCTGGTCGAAGAAATCCCCCGCATCTTCAAGGCGCTGGACCTCTAGCGGCCGTCGGGTGCAGGCACGCGTGGCAGGTGAGAAAAACTATACGTCATGCGCGTTTTTCCCCCTCGCCACTGGGAAATTTCTTTGATAGTGAACGCGCAATGCGGGTGTGGCGGAATTGGTAGACGCACCAGATTTAGGTTCTGGCGCCTATGGCGTGGGGGTTCGAGTCCCTTCACCCGCACCATTTCAACTTATTGATAATCATGCATAATTCGCGCGCTTCAGCGCCTGCGTTTTGATGTCTGTCTTGGCCGTGAACCATGCGCCGCGCCCGAAGGGTGTTCGGGCGCGGCGGGGCTGCGTGGGTTACGCGGCGGCTTTCAGCGCTTTGTCGGCCTTGTCGGCGACGGGCTCAGCTGCGGATTTGGCCGTTGATGCGGCCTCTGTTGGCGCGTTCGATTTCAGCAGGGCCGACAGGTAGGATTTGCTGGCCTGCTGGGGCGAGCTGCTGACCGGCGCGATCGAGTCGATCAGGCTGCGGGCCTGTGCGGCTTCGATACGGGCTTCGGCTGCGGCGCGGGCTTGCGCCTCACTCATGCCGCTGTCTTCGGCGTCCGAGGTGGCAACCGGGGTTGGGGCGACGGGGGCCGGAGCCTCCGCAGCGGGGGCTTGCGCTTTCTGCGCAGGGGCGGCGGCCTGAGACGACTGCGCAGGGGCAGTTTCAGCGGAGGGCTGCGTTTCTTGCGCGGCCGGCTGTTCGTCTTTGGCTTTGGCGTTGTTCTTTTCGGTGTTACCGGTCTCGGACTTATCTTTCTGTTTCTCGGCCCCTTTGGGCTGAGACTGCTGGCTGCCGCCAGAGAAAAGTGAACTTATTAACATAGATGTGCCTTTTCAGTTGGTTACCTACATGACTGAAGCAACTGCCTGACCGGTGTGGCGAAAAAATGGTCCAATTAAGGTTAATGCAAAGCTGAAATACCCGCGCAGATAGTATGCTGCGCGGGTCGGTGTGGATTGATCACTCCTCCGGCGGGCGCAGAGCGATAACATGGATGCCGTCGCCGCCCTTGAACTCTTCGTTCTTGCGCATGAACTTGATCTCGCCGCTGGTGGTGATCTGGGCGAGCAACCGCGCCTCGGGGCTTTCGGCGCGCCAGTCTTCCAGCGTGAACTCCTCGGAGAGACGCGTGCTGCGGAAGCGCCAGCCTTGGGCGATCAGATCACGCAGTTCCGCATGGGTCGCCTCTAGCCCCAAGGGCCGACCGCCAAGGGTGCGAGGCAGTTGGTGGCGGCTGCTTTCGGATTTCTCGCGCATCACCTGAAACACATTCTCGCGGCCGAATTCCGGTGCCAGGTCGGTGGTGACCAGCGTGTTGTAAGCATCGTTATCCGTGGCAGCGATCAGCGTGGCATAGCTGACGAGTTCCACGCGCTGCTCTGCCGCCTCTGACAGAATATCGCCCGAGAATGTATCGATCCCCGCCGCACGCGCCTTGCGCAGGCGGATGAAGTTGGGGTCGGTCATCAGCACCGGAATCTTCGCTTTCTTGAGCACTTCGGCCAGCTGCGTTGTCCAGTCCGAGCCGCCGATGATCACCACGCCGGGCGTGTCGGCACCGGTCAGCCCCAAAAGCCGTGCAAAGGGGGCGAGGGTGAAGCCGTTGACCACCACGGTCACCGCCACAAGCGCAAAGGCAAGCGGCGCGATCAGGGCGGCGTCCTCGAACCCGAGGCTGAGCAGGCGTTCGCCAAACAGACCCGCGACCGCGACCAGCACGACGCCGCGCGGTCCGGTCAGGGCCACCAGCAATTTTTCGCGGAACGGGATGCCCGACCCGATGAGCGAGATAAACACCGTCACAGGCCGTGCGACCAGCACCACCACAGCCACAAAGGCCGCCGCGCGCCAGTCGAGATTGCCAAGCGCCTCGACATCCAGCCCTGCGGCCAGCAGGATGAACACGCCCGACACCAGCAGCACGGTGGCATGTTCCTTGAAGCGGCGCATTTCCTCGTAGCTGGGCAGTTTGGAGTTCGCGATCACGATCCCCATGATGGTCACCGCCAGCAGCCCGCTTTCATGCAGCACGGCATCGGACGCGGCAAAGACCCCCAGCAGCAGGGCAAAGAGCACGGGCACCTTCATATACTCGGGCACCCAGCCGCGTTTGAAGGCGCGCGACAGGCCGATCCCCGCAGCGACACCAGCGGCAGTGGCGACGGCGGCACCGATAAACAGCTCCAGCATCGCCTCGGACGCTGTTGTGGCGGTGTTCAGCGCGATCACGACCTCGAAGGCCAGCACGGCGGCCAGCGCGCCGATGGGGTCGTTCAGGATCGCCTCCCATTGCAGCAGGGTGGCAGGGCGGCGCGACAGCCGCGCGGTGCGCAGCAGCGGCGCGATCACCGTGGGGCCGGTCACGATCATGATCCCGCCAAAGACGGCCGCGCTGGACCAGCTGAGCCCCGCCACATAATGCAGCGACAGCGCCGACATCAGCCAGCCAAGGGGCGCGCCGATATAGACCAGCCGGCGCACACCGCCGACCGCGTCCTGCAGCGTGTGAAAGTTCAGCGACAGACCGCCCTCGAACAGGATAATCGCCACGGCGATAGAGATCATCGGCCCCATCAACGGCCCGATATCCCGTGCGGGGTCGAAGATGCCCAGAACCGGCCCGATCAGGATGCCGGCCACCAGCATCAGCACGATGGCGGGCATGCGCAGCCGCCATGCGATCCATTGAGACCCCACCCCGATCGCGCCGACCAATGCGATCGCAGTTACAGGATTTAACGCGCCGAGTGTTTCTGTTGCCACAATGTGAACCCTTTATAATCAAAGCGATGACGTAACGCGGACCATCCCGCTGACAATGGCCGGTGTGAAATTTTAGGGGGTTTCCCTGTCGCAGGCCAGCGATCTGTCGTGCTCAACGACAAAAGGCCCCGACGTCAGGGGCCTTTTGCGCGGGCGTGTGGTGGCAGGGCGCATGGCCCCGCGGGGTCAGTCGTCGACGCGGCTGTCGGCCAGCGTGCTAAAGGCGAGGTTCTTGAAGATCAGCCGCAGCGGCCCCCGATTGGCGGGCGACTGGATCATCAGCAGCGCGATCATATCTTCGGCAGGGTCCGCGTGATAGCCGGTTCCCGCGGCACCGCCCCAGTTGTATTCACCGGCGGAGCCCATTGACGGGGCGTTGCCGGTTTCAAGTCGCACACCGTACCCCAGACCAAAGCCGTAGCCGGGGCCGGGCAGGTAGTATTTGCCGGGTTTGATGCCTTCAAGGTGGTTCGAGGTCATCAGCTGCACCGACTTAGGCGAAAGCAGCCGCGTGCCGTTCAACTCTCCGCCATTCAGCATCATCTGCGCGAATTTGGCGTAGTCATGCACCGTGGACATCAGCCCGCCGCCGCCCGACTGGTTCGGCTTGCGCACGCGCGGGTCAAAAACATCGCGGCTGCCCAGTTTGGCCTGATCGGCGAAGGGTTCGGCGATCCGCGGGAAATCCGCAGCGTCATCGATGTAGAAGGCCGTATCCTCCATCCCCAGCGGGTCGAAGATACGCGCCTTCATGAATTCTTCGAGCGTCTGGCCTGAGGCGACCTCTACCACCGCGCCCAGAACATCCGTCGCGCGGGAGTATTCCCATGTGGTGCCGGGGTCATGCTCCAGCGGCAGGGACGCCAGCAGATTGGCCTGTTCGATCGCCGTGTTCTCGGGTGAGGCGACCCCGGCCGCGTTATAGGCCTCGCGCGCGGGACCGGCCCCGAAGAAGCCATAGGTCAGCCCCGAGGTATGGCGCATCAGGTCGCGCACCGTCATCACGCCTTTGGCGGGGCGGGTCACGGGCTTGCCCTCGGCGTCTTTCTCACCTGTGACCACGGTCAGGGTTTTATAGGCGGGCAGATAGGTCGAGACAGGCGCGTTGAGCAGCAGTTTGCCTTCTTCGACCAGCATCATCGCGGCGACGGATGTGATGGGCTTGGTCATGGAGTAGATGCGGAACAGCGTGTCTTCGGTCATCGGCTCCCCGTCGGGGGTGCGTTTGCCCATGGTGGACAGATGCGCGATCTGACCGTCGCGGATCAGCATCAGCACGGCCCCCGGCGTCATCCCCTTGTCCACCAGCGCGCCAAAGGTGGCATCCATCCGCGCCAGTCGGTCAGGGTCGAACCCCAAGGCGGTCGCATCGCCGCGGGGCAGCTCTTGGGCCCATGCGGGGGTTAGGGTGGCAAAGGCGGTGCCAAGGGCCAGCGCCCCGGCGACCAGACCTGATCTGAAATGTTTCATTATATCTCCTCCCGGTTGTTGTGATCCGGTGGGACCACGACCCGAGGTTAGGAGTGTGCACGCCGCTGTGGCAACCTGCCTGACGGCTGTCAGGGCAGTGGCGCGGCTTTGTGACGTAGGGTAACTTGTGCCGCAATGCAGCGTATGTGGGGGCGGGGCGAAGGGGGGGCGCTCTAGGCGGGAAAGACCGTAGGCGCGTCGCCCTCTGCCCATTGCGGGTATTTATCCATCACGGCGGTAAAGGCCTGCGCGGTCAGGAACCGGTCCAACCACGCCTGCAACTGCGGCCAGGGCTGCGCGTCGAACCAGGGTTTGTCGATGAAGGCGAACTGCCGCACGAAGGGGGCAATGGCCATGTCGGCAAGGCTGGGGGTGTCGAAAATATAGGTGCCAATTTGCGCGTCCAGCGCCGCCAGATGGGCGGCGGCTTTGGCCCGCTCTGCCTCCGGATCGGCGTCGGGATAGCGGGTGGCGTATTTCGTGCGGTCCAGTGCCTGTTTGAACGGCCCGTCGCAGCGGTTGATCCAGTCCCATCCCGCGTCAGGCATCTGCAGCAGCCCTTCGGGATCGTGTCGGCGCAGGGCCCAGATCATGATGTCGAGGCTTTCGTCAATGACCTCGCCCGTATCCAGCGCCAGACAGGGCACCGTCCCACTGGGCGAGGTCGCCAGAAAGGTGGCGGGCTTGTCGCGCAGCACGACCTCGCGCAGCTGCACCTGCTGGCGGGCCGACCGCAGCGCCAGCCGCGCGCGCATGGCATAGGGGCAGCGCCGGAAAGAATAGAGCACGGGCATCATGGCAGCACGCTGAGCCAGAGCCACGCGGTCAGCACCGACCCCACCGTCGCCACCAGCACCGAGCTTGCCGCGACCCGCCGCGCGCGGCCATACATATTGGCGAAGATATAGGCGTTGAACCCCGGTGCCATCGCTGCCGTCAGCACGCCCGAGCGGAACAGATCCTGCGGCAGGCCAAAGCCGCTGCCCATGAACCAGACAATCGCGGGATGGACGATCAGCGCCAAAAGGCAGACCATGGCGATGGTCTTGCTGTCGCCCTCGGGGCGGTACTGGATCAACACGCCGCCCAAGGCAAAGAGCGCCGCGGGCAGGGCGGCGCGTACGATCAGCGACAGCGCGTCGTCGATCACACCGGGGATCGCCAGCCCGCTAAAGTTCACGGCAAAGCCCGCGAGGATGCCCAGAACCAGCGGGTTGTGGAACATCGCCCGCGCCACATTGCGCGCAAAGGCCGGACCGGATTGGCCCCGGTTGCGCACGAACTCCATCACCGTGATCCCCAGCCCGTAGCAAAACGGCGAGTGGATGGCGATGATCGCAAAGTTCCCGATCAGCGCCTCGGGCCCATAGGCGCGTTCGGTGATCGGCAGCCCCAGCAGGACCGAGTTGGAAAAGAGGCTGCAGAACCCGATGGCCACACAGTCTTCCCAGTCGCGTTTGAACAGGATGCGCGCGCCGAACAGACCCAGCGTGAAGCAGACCGCCGCGCCGGTGTAGAAGCTGAACAGCAGTCGCGGGTCGAAAGAGGCCGATAGATCCAGATGCGCGATCGATTGGAACAGCAGGCAGGGGATCGCGAAGCTTTGCGCGAACCGCATGACCCCGTCGATGCCCGAGACCGGAAAATACCCTCGCCAGACAGAGACATAGCCAAAGCCGATGACAAGGAAGACGGGCAGGATGACTTCGAGAAGCGTTTGCACGAGAGATATGGCCTTGGGTGCGGGTGGCGCTGTCGGAGTGGGGGTTTCACACCCCCACGCCCCCGTGGAGTTTATAGGGCAAAATGAAGTCCGGACCCCGCGGGCGGGGGCTAGACCGGAAAGCTCAGGGTCATGCCATCAAAGGCGGGTTCGATATGGTCGGGGGTTTCCGCGGCCAGCGTGTCATAGTCGAGGTCGTTGTGCATATTGGTCAGCACAGCGGTTTGCGGTGCCATCTGTTCGATCCAGTCCAGGGTCTGAGCCAGGTGGCTGTGGGTTGGATGCGGGTCGCGGCGCAGCGCGTCGACGATCCAGCAGCGCAGGCCCTTGAGGTGGGGCCAGATGTCATCGGGGATCTGCGCCACATCGGGCAGATAGGCCACATCATTGACGCGGAAGCCAAGCGCGTCCATCCCGCCGTGGTTCACCAGAAAGGGCGTGAAGCAGAGCGTGCCGCCGGGCCCGTCGATCGCCACGTCGCCGTCAATATGGTTCATCTCGAGGATCGGCGGGTAGGACGATCCGGGGGGCTGGATGAACACGTAGCCGAAACGGTCCAGCAGCGCCTCGCGCGTGGGCGTATCGGCCCAGACCGGCAGACGTTGGCGCATGTTGATCACGATCATCCGCAGGTCATCCAGCCCGTGCACATGATCGGCGTGGGAGTGGGTATAAAGCACCGCGTCCAGCCGTCCGACGCCCGCATCCAGAAGTTGGCTGCGCATATCGGGGGAGGTGTCGATCAGCACCGATGTCGTGCCCGCATCCGTGATCCGCTCGACCAGGATGGAGCATCTGCGTCTTGCGTTCTTGGGGTTGGCCGGATCGCAGGCCCCCCAGTGCCCGCCAAGGCGCGGCACCCCGCCAGACGAGCCGCAGCCCAGGATGGTGATCTTCATCTCGGCCATCAGGCGGCGTCCTGATATTGGGCGGCCTTGGTAAACAGCCGGTCGAAATTCGCCTGCGTCTGCGCGGCAAAGCTGGCATAATCGATGCCGAAGGTTTCGGCCCCACGCCGCGCCGTATGGGCTGTAAAGGCGGGTTCGTTGCGTTTGCCGCGATGGGGCGGCGGGGCCAGATAGGGGCTGTCGGTTTCGACCAATATCCGGTCCAGCGGGGCGTCGGCAAAGATGTCGCGCAGATCCTGGGATTTGGGGAAGGCGGTGATGCCCGACATCGACAGGTAGAACCCCAGATCCAGCGCCGCACGGCCAAGCGCCTGTGTCGAGGAGAAGCAGTGCATCACGCAAGGGTAGGCCCCGTTGGCATGTTCCTCTCTGAGGATACGGGCCATATCGTCATCGGCGTCGCGGGCGTGGATGATCAGGGGCAGGCCGCTGTCACGGGACGCGGCGATATGGGTGCGCAGGCTGGCTTGCTGCGCCTCGGCGCTGTCAGCGGTGTAGTGGTAATCCAGCCCCGTTTCGCCGATGCCCACCATCTTGGGGTGTTTGGTCAGCGCCATCAGGTCGTCATAGCTGGCCATCGGCTCTGTCGCGACGCTCATCGGGTGGGTGCCGGCGGCATAGAAAACCGGGGCATGCGCCTCGGCAATGGCGCGCACGGCGGGTTCGTTCTTGAGCTTGGTGCAGATGCTGACCATGCGTGTCACCCCTGCGGCTTGGGCGCGGGCGATCACGTCGGGCAGTTCACCGTCGAAATCGGGAAAGTCCAGGTGGCAGTGACTGTCGGTGATCGGGTGAATGTCGCGTGTGCTATCTGTCATGCCTGGGGTCCTGCCTGTTCGTCTTGCGTGGGCTAGCGCGGTGCGGCGTCGCCCATCTTGAACAGGGTATCTAGGACCAGTGCGGCAGGGTCAAGGTTGACCGCCATCCCGTGGCGCGCGCGGGTGCCGATGTCTTGCGCGGTCTCGGCCCAGACCCGTCCTTGGGCGGGGGTAGGCGACAGACGGGTCAGCACCGCGGCTTCGTTCGGGGCGGCGGCGGTTTCGGGTGGGCGGCCAAGAGCACCGGTGCGGGCCAATCGCAGCATCAGCAGATCCACCAGCGTGAACAGCAGCGACAGTTTTTCTTCGGCTCCGCGGGCGGCGGCGGCCTCTGCCAGTTTGAGCGCGCGGGCGCGGTCCAGCCGCGGCATCGTATCAAGCAGGGCGACCAGTTCGCCATACATCGCGAGCCCGCCCATCAGCGACAGGGACAGCGCGCCGCCGACAGACCCGCCGGAAAGCGCCGCGAGCGCTGCGGGATCGCCCTGAATATCCACCTCGGACTGGCCGAGCGCCTGCGCCATATCTTCCGGCGTCAGGGTGCCAAGCCGCAGGGTCCGGCAGCGCGAGCGGATGGTGGGTAGCAGGCCGGAGGGGCGGTGGCTGATCAGCAGCATGATTGCGCGGGCGGGCGGCTCTTCCAGCATCTTGAGCAGCGCGTTCGCAGCATTGGGGTTCATCAGGTCGGCGTCATCGACGATCACGACACGGCGCCCGCCATCGGCAGCGGACATCTGGAAGAACCCGTTCAACTTGCGGATGTCATCCACAACGATCTGCTTGCGCAGCCGTTTGGTTTTCTCGTCAACAGAGCGCGTGATCGCCTTCAGCGCGCCTTCGCCCCCGGCCGCAATACGGCGGGCGACGGGGTGGTCGGGATCGATATCAAGGCTGGTGGGGGCGGGGGTGTCGAACATGCCGCCGTCCTCCGCATCGGGGGTGGCCAGCAAGAACCGCGCAATACGCCACGCCAAGGTGGCCTTGCCCACCCCACGCGGGCCGGTCAGCAGCCAGCCGTGGTGCAGCTTGCCCGAGTTGAAAGCATCGAGGAACGCGGCCTCTGCCGCCGACTGGCCGAAAAGCTGCGGCGTGTCGCGCGGGTGGCGCGCGCCGTCGATACGGTCGGGCTGGGGGGCGTCATCACTCATGTCACGTGGTCTAGCAGATTGCGGCGGCAGGAAAAGGGGTCAGCGCGCATCAAGACGCGGGCGCACCTGCGCAAACACATCCGCCGCCACCGCATCGATGGATTGTGCGCCGTTGATGGTGACGAAACGGTCGGGGAATTCAGCGGCAAGCGACAGGAAGCCGGCGCGCATGGCGACCTGCAGGCTTTCGCCGAAATCCTCGAACCGTTCCTCGACCGTGTTGCGCGACAAGGCGCGGCTGAGCCCTTCGCCGGGGTCCATATCGATCAGGACGGTGACATCGGGCTCGACGCCGATCATCAGGCTGTGCAGCTGGTCCACGGCACCGCGCAGGTCACCCCGGCTGAGCCCCTGATACATGCGGGTGGAATCGGCAAAGCGGTCGCAGATCACGATCTTGCCCGCCTCAAGCGCAGGCAGGATCGTGCGTTCAAGGTGATCACGACGGGCGGCGGTGAACAGCAGGATCTCGGTTCGGGCGGACCAGCGGTCGGGATCGCCCTGCAAGACCAAGGCGCGAATTTCCTCGGCCCCGGGGGAGCCGCCGGGTTCGCGGGTCAGCACGACCTGATGCCCGTCGGCCTCAAGCCGGTCTTTCAGTAATTTGGTCTGGGTCGATTTGCCCGAGCCGTCGATGCCTTCGAAGCTGATGAACAGGCCCTTGGCCGCGGTGCTCACGAAGCGGCCTCTGGCCCTTCGTTCAACCGGGTCAGCAGATGGCGGGCGGCGGCTTCAAGTTTGACCATGAAGCCCCCTGCGGCAACGCTGTCGCGGGCAACCAGCGGTGCACGTACCTCTGGCAGGTCACCGCGGGTCAGCACCAGTTCGCCGATGTTCTGGCCCTTGGTGATGGGCGCGCGCAGCGGGCCGGTATAAACCACCTCGGCCGAGACATCGCTGCCGCCGGACACAGGCACCAGCACCGACAGATCGCTTTCCAGTTCAAGGCCAACGGCACCCTGCGCCCCAAGCGCCACGGGGGCTTGCGCAATCATGGTGCCGGCTTTGCCCATGGACCGTTGCGAGAACTGGCGGAAGGCCCAGTTCACAATCGATTCCGATTCCTGCGCGCGGGCCGCGGCGCTTTCGAGACCGGACAGAACAAACACAACGCGGCGGTCGCCCTGTTTGGCAGAGCCGACAAGCCCGTAGCCCGCTTCTTCGGTGTGGCCGGTTTTCAGCCCGTCCGCGCCGATGCCGAGCCCCAGCAGCGGGTTGCGGTTGGTTTTGTTTTGCGGCGCGCGCCCGTCAAACAGGAATTCGCGCTGCGAGAACATAGGGTAGTACTGCGGGTAATCCTCGATCAGGCGGGTGGCCAGCAGTCCGAGATCGCGCAGCGACATGCGGTGACCGGCGGCGGGCCAGCCGTTGGAGTTCGCGAAGGTCGAGTTGGTCATGCCCATCTGCTGCGCCCGCTGGGTCATCAGGCGGGCAAAACCGGCCTCTGACCCATCGGGGCTCAGCGCTTCGGCGATTACGGCGCAGGCGTCATTGCCAGACAGCACGATGATGCCGCGCAGCAGGTCTTCGACTTTGACGCGGTCGGTGGTGTCCAGAAACATGGTCGACCCGCCGTAGGACATGGCGTGCTGCGACACGGGCAGTTCCTCTGTCAGGTCCAGCCCGCCATTGCTTTTGCCCCGTTCGATCGCCTCGAACGCCATATACAACGTCATCAGTTTCGACATGGAGGCCGGCGGCAGCGGTTCATCCGCGTTCTTGGTCAGCAGCACGGTGCCGGTGGTCTGGTCGACCACATATGCCGCGCGGGCCTGTGTCTCGAACGCCTGCGCGGGCAAGGCCAACAGAAGGGTCGCAATCGTGGCTGCAAAAATACGGATCATGGCAGTTTCCTTTGGCGGTGGGTCAGTTCGACACGGCGTAGGCGTCAGAGAACCCTTCGGTCTTGATGGATTTCAGCAAATTGGTCAGTTCGGATTTCGTAGCGGCAGGGCCGACGACCACGCGCCAGAACGGCTTGTCGTTGATCTCGCTCCGTTTGACGGTGGGCAACATGCCCGCGCTGCGCATCTGGTTGGCCGCGCGTTCGGCATTTGCCTCTACACTGAAAATGCCGATCTGGACAAAGGGTTTGGCCAGCGAAGACGCAGGTTTGGGGGCCGCGGGTTTCGGGGCCGTAGGGGCAGCGGGTTTCGCCGCAGCGGGGGCGGCATCAATCGCGGCACCTGCCGTGACAGCGACCGGATCAAGCGTGGTTTCTGTCACTTCCGACGGGGTTTCGATCGTGCCTTCGGGGGCTGCGTCGGGGGCAGGGGTGTCGTCGACTTCCTGACGGCGCAGGGCGGTGACGTTCAATGGCGCAGGGGCACCGGCCAGAATACCAAGGGCCGCCGCCGCATCCGACGACATCTGCAGCTTGGGCCCGGGCAGATCGCGTTCACGGCGGAACAACGCGCCGATGACGAATTTGCCATTGGCCTCGTTGCGGATGATCACCCGTTCGGGATCTGTGACATCGGGATGCGCGACCCAGACACCGCCAAGGCTGGGGCGTCCGTCCCAAAGCCCCTGATCACTGACCGAGAAAACCTCGGGCGCTTCGACGTCACGCTCCACCAGCTTGGTTGAGCTGGACGCCACCGCAGCAGAGCCTTTCTGACCGCCGGTCAGATTGCCGACCGCATCGCAGCCCGCCAAAGTCGTCATCATCAGCAAAACCCCTACCGTGCACCGCAGCGGCCGGTTGCCAGAAAAAGGGTGTAGCCTGAGGCTGTTCATGTCCGTCGTCCTTGCCTGCTGGCGCGGCGTTGTCCGCCGCCGCCTGATCGCGCCGTCAATACGGCATGTTTGATGCCCCATTGCCGGGGTCTTTGCGCTACACTAACGCGGGTACAGGGGTTTTGGAAAGGCTGACAGGACGGCATCGGCAAATTTCCCCACCCGGCCGGAACCCGCCCAACACGGGCTGCCAGTGCCTTGCGTAACGGCGCCACAGCGCGCGTCATTTCCAGGTTTGCAGAATCGCTGACACCCCTCTATGCGGTGCTTGCTGCGGAGGAGTGGCAGAGTGGTCGAATGCACTGGTCTTGAAAACCAGCGTGCGTGAGAGCGTACCGTGGGTTCGAATCCCACCTCCTCCGCCACCACATTCATCGCGCGGCCCCTTACAGATAGTACCGTCGTGCCGCCCAGCGGGCGAGCGCTTCGACCGCGGTCCACAGCAGCAAGGACAGCGCCGCCAGCACGATCAACGCTGCGAACATCAGAGCAGTTTGGCCGCGGCCATTGGCCATGAGGATCAGATGCCCCAAGCCGCGGGAGGAACCGACCCATTCGCCGATCAGCACGGCGAGGGGGCCGTACACCACCGCGAGGCGCAGGCCCGAGATCAGGCCGGGCACCGCATGGGGCAGGCGCAGCAGCAGCGTTTCGCGCCAGCGGTTGGCGCCAGAGAGACGCGACAGATCGCCAAGGCCCGCAGGCAGCGCCATCAGCCGGTCGAAGAGAGCAGAGGCGATGGGGAAATAGGTGACAAGCGCGATGGTGACGATTTTGGACGGCATGCCGTAGCCAAGCCAGAGGGTGATGACCGGGGCGAGGGCGAAGACAGGCACGGCTTGGGCCACCACCAGCATCGGGCGCAGCAACCCGCTCAACGCGGCGGCGACCAGCGGCTGGGTGTTCAGGCCGGCGACATGGCCTTCGAAGGCGATGGTGACGGCGGCAACGCCACTGACGCTGGGTTAGAGCGGCCCCACGGTTGTGGCATCGACCTGCAGGGCAACCTGTACATCGCCGATGGCATCAACCACCGGGTGCGTGTCGTCGGCATGCGGTAATCGGTTCAGTATTGGAACAACCTAGCATGAAGAGCACGAATGAAGGGGCGCCAAGAATATGACTACAGTTGGGTCTGGAAAATTCACCTATGAATTTATTCAAGATTGGCCAACCCTCCCCGCGGGGCAGGATCTGGGAGTAGTTAGCTCGGTCGCCACCGATTCACAAGATAGGGTTTACGCCTTCCAACGTAAGGACCCGCCGGTCATGGTTTTTGACCGTGACGGCAGTTACCTGAACAGTTGGGGCATGGGGGCGATAGCTGACCCACACGGTATCAACATCGTGGACGACGTGGTTTATATCACTGACCGCGCCGACCACGTGGCGGTCAAATTCACCCTGGATGGAAAGCCCCTTCAGGTGATTGGCGATAGAGGCGTATTCTCTGACACCGGCTGCGAGAACCCTGGCGACCTATGTCCGCGAGCCGCCGGCCCGTTCAACTACTGCACTGAGTTGACTACCAGCCCGTCCGGAGACCTTTACGTTTCAGATGGATACCGGAATGCCCGCGTACACCGGTTTAGCAAGGATGGCCTTCTCATCAACTCTTGGGGACAACCCGGCGAGGAGGCCCCCGGAGAATTCCACCTGGTCCACAGCCTTTTGGTTGATCCAGAGGGCAAAGTGTACGTTTGCGACCGGACCAATCGCCGGGTCCAGATATTCTCTCCTGAAGGACAATTCATCACCATGTGGACCGGCATGGGTGGACCGGACAACATCGTTCGGGATGAGGAAGGTATTTTCTATATCGCCGAACAGGCCGATGAGTCCGGAGACTCTCACGTAAGCATCTGGGACGGTGATGGCACCGTTTTAGAACGTTGGCCCATCCGTCACGCCCACGGCCTTGAGGTGGATGCCCACGGTGACATTTACCTTGGGTTGACGATAGACCAGAGTGTAGACAAATACATCCGGCAACGTTAGTCGAACTCTCGATATTCCTCAAATCAGGAGCTTATATTGAACACTCGTGAAACCTCGGACTCGTCTCCGTCAGAATGTTGGGCCGATATTGGAGAGATACGAGTCCGCTACCTTGATTGGGGTGGGCAAGGTAAACCGGTGATCTTGCTGCATGGCCTGGCTTCCTCAGCCAATTGGTATGATCTGGTTGCTCCCCATCTTAGAAATGATTACCGCGTCATCGCCCCGGACCAGCGCGGCCACGGCCAGACTACTCAAGCCGGCAGCGGTTACGATTGGGGAACGCTGACCAAGGACGTCGTCGGCTTGATGGATCATTTGGCCATCCCCAAAGCGGCCGTGTTCGGACATTCCTGGGGAGCTAACGTCGCCGTGAATGTAGCTGCCCGTGCCCCAGACCGGGTGTATGTCCTGGGATTGATCGACGGAGGTACCTCCCGCGGTTCCGGCGCTAGAGAAAGTTGGGAAGAAGTCAGAGCTAGGGCAAGACCCCGAAACATATCCGGCACTCGGGAAGAATTTCTTGACCGGTTGCGCACCCAGTTGTATTTCTGCTGGAGTGACCAGGTTGAACGCATCGTGCAGACCATGGTATACGAGGACGCTGAAGGCGCGATGCAGGACATCCTGCGTCCAGAGAATCATATCCAAGTGATGCACGCAATGTGGGAAGAGCCGTCGTCGGAGGCCTACCCAAATATAGTTTGTCCAACGCTGATCATCCCGGCGGGACCGTCAGCGCAACAGGCCGGAAGCGAACGTGCTTTAGTGAAGCAGGAAAGAGTAGCGGCGGCTGAGCAAGCGATCAAGAACAGCCGCATCCGCTGGATCCCGGAAACGGTGCATGACATCGGCTACCATAAGCCGGAGGAATTGGCCCAAGTGATTCGGGAATTCCTGGATGAGAGTTTCCAAAGTTCCGTTTGAGGTGGGACATCTACCAGCATCTCGTGAAACAGTGATTCCTGCCAACAAACAGCAGGTTATTCCGGCAATCTCCCCTAAGTTAGAATGCGGAAGAAATCGGGAAATATCCACAAGGAGCAACCAATATCATGGCTGATCTCGGAATATCACTCTCCGGCCGGTTAGAGGCCATGTACCAGCTTATGAAGGATGCCCAGGTAGACGCATATCTGGTGCTGTCCTCCGATGCCCATCTGAACGAATACACACCGGAATATAGCCGTCGAAGGACGGCTATAACCGGTTTCAGAGGCTCTGCCGGCGACGCGCTGATCTGCCCCGAGGGGAACCATATATTCGTGGATTCCCGCTACTACCTGCAGGCCGATGAAGAGGTTGATTCAACCAAGTTCCGTGTCCACAAACTGGGTTTGAGCGGGGAACATACGTTGAGTCAATGGCTTACCGAGGTGGAGCGAGAGCGAGGTAGCATCCGCGTAGGCTTCGACCCGTTCGTGGTATCAACTCAAGCGCACGCCGCATACTCGGAAGCGCTTCGTTCGCCGGATTCGGAACTGGTGCCGATCGATGCCAATCTAGTTGACGCCGTTTGGGAAGATCAACCGGCCCCTCCGTCTAATTCGATCTATGCCCTGCATGCAGCTGTCACCGGTTCCAGTGTGGCCGAGAAGCTTTCAAATGTGCGCAAAGAGATGGCGGAGGCCGGTGTCAATCTGTTGGTGCTGACCAAATTGGACGAGGTCGCCTGGGTAACCAACCTGCGAGGCAGCGACATCGCGTTCAACCCGGTGTTTGAAGCCTACCTGGTGATTGACCTAGAGCGGGCAACTTGCTTCGCCCGAACTACACCGCCCCGTGAAGTCGAGAACGCCCTGAACTCTTTGGTTGAGTTTCAGCCCTACGAGGCTTATGTGGAATCCATGAAACAAGCCGGGGCCAAGGCATCTGGCACCGTATGGCTAGATCCCAGCGGGACCACCATGGCCACGCGTTTGCTCCTGAACGCAGAGCAGAAAATACATGAAAAACCTAACCCGGTTGTTCTGCTCAAGGCGATCAAGAACGATGCCGAGATCGCCGCCAGCCGGGAGTCGCACCGGCACGCCGCAGCCGCCAAGATTCGCAGCTTTAAGGGCCTGGAAGACAAGATGCGCTCGGGGCAGAAGGTAAGCGAGCTTGACTACAGCCATCTTCTACACGAGGAATACTCCAGCGAGGACGGATTTTACGATCTTAGCTTTACGACCATAGCGGCGGCAGGCGTTAATGGAGCGATCGTGCACTACGCCGATGCCAACCCGGACGTTCTACTGCGCGACGGTGAGATGTTGCTTGTGGACTCCGGCGTACAGATGCTTGGCGGAACCACAGACGACACCCGTACAGTTATCGTAGGTACTCCCACTCAGCGGCAAAAGCAGGTTTACACACTGGTTTTACGCGGCCATATCAACCTGGCGATGCAAAGATTCCCTGAAGGCACCGGTGGCATCGCCCTGGACGCTTTGGCTCGAACTCACTTATGGAACTCTGGCCTGGATTACGGGCACGGCACCGGTCATGGAGTCGGCGCGTTCCTCAACGTCCACGAAGGACCCCAACGCATCGCTCCCAGGGGTGCCGACGAACCGATGAAAGTGGGGATGATTGTTTCCAATGAACCCGGCTTTTACGAAGCGGGTTGGGGGGGAGTACGCCTGGAAAACCTATATGTGGTAGCTACCGACGACGAGATGCCCGCCCAACCAGACGGCAAACGCTGGCTGCGTCTGGACCCCCTTACCCTGATTCCCTTCGACACCTCACTGATCGACTGGGAGCAACTGTCAAACGCGGAGAGGCTGTGGCTTGGCGGATACCACCAAGAAGTCTGGGATACCATCAGCCCGATGCTCGGTGATGAAGACCGCCAATGGCTGTGGCAAAAGTGTCAACTGCCGGGTATTTCCATCTCTGCATAGTCGACGAGTCATTATTTTTTAAGTGTAGCGAATCATATCTCGATGGGGACATTGAGATGCTTCCGAACGAACACAATGTTACTTTGGCGGCGTTATGACTTTACTCGGCCGGGGTCTTGCTTTCTCTTTTGGGGACCGCCGGTGGCGATCCGATACGCACTAACAACCTTTAAATGGCTTGGCCGGTTTATCGCAGAATAAACCACACCAACGCGGTGCCGATGATTCCGATCGCGACTGCTTTATTTATCAACGACAATTCTATCTCCTCGTGGGTACCGTCGCTCGTTAGTGTCGAGAACATCTTGAATCGGCAACTCTCATCCCCACATTGAGAGTCAGGCCTTGGCTAGCTACCGGTGCCGGCGCCCGGGGAGTTGGTTCCAAGCATT